>Ga0308158_10000156_pt1 | contig 149725 bp, 152 predicted proteins | sample PhyBR2_FD_201038 | JGI IMG/M metagenome (GOLD analysis project Ga0308158, IMG submission 201038) | Phyllosphere microbial communities from UC Gill Tract Community Farm, Albany, California, United States - DLSLB.R2 | ecosystem: Host-associated > Plants > Phyllosphere > Unclassified | place... | reverse complement strand
TTCATTTCAATCCAATGTCCTAAAAGCATAATATCTATGAGCGTTGCTAACTCCCAGAAAAAGTCATGTCCCTCTCCTAGACCTAAGATGATGCCCACACTATAAAAGTATGCAACACTAATCGCTAAAGCGATCAACATCATCATCCCCGGATTTTTTTGTTTCATTTCGTCTAAGCTACCTTTTAAGAACGGCCATCCACCGTAGAAGTAGACAATTGTGGATAGAAAAAGCAAAACAACGTCGTCATATGGAAAGCTAATGTTGATACCCGACCATTCTTGAATCATTTTGGAAAGTAGCAGGATTGGAACAGTCAATATTAACGATACGAGAAATCTTTTCTTGAAGTCTCCAATCATTCCTTCATGTTCATGATGTGAAGCACCCATTTGTTGGTCTTCATGCTGAGTATGTTCGTGATTGATATGGTGATCCATAAGAAAACCCCCTTTTACGTACTATATACCTGTATGGTGTATATATAGAGTGACATATCGTTTTTTCTTTAAATTATATTTATATATAAAATGTATTTTGACACACTAAAAATTAAAAACTATCATACAAGTAGGGTATATCTTTTAAAATGAGACCCTTTGTTTAAAGAAGACTATTTAGAGTGAAAAACACAAGTACTGGAACTTTAAAAGGAATTGAAGGACAAGTTCGAGGTATACATCAAACGATTGATGACGATTCATGAATTAACTGAATCAATGAAAACTATGATCAAATGAATGAATAGGTATTATCGTGAACAGAAAAAAGAGCTACTAGAAAATACGAAAAATGCTAATTCACACGCTTTGTTTTGCGCGCCTACAAAATTATCTCGAGGGAGAATCGAATCGTGAAACTTAACATACTCTTAAAAAGTGTAAGCCTTATTAGCCTGTCCTTGATCGCGGTCGGCTGTGCTCAAGACACGACGGAGTTTTCTACTCCCAATCATTCAAAGGAAGCCGATCATGCGAAACATATGAGCGGTGACAAGATTGAAGAAACATCATCATCGGTAATACTTCCTACATTTTTAAAAAATCAACCTGAAGATGTACGAAATGTTTATCAAGCTGTAGCGAAAAATCGTAAACTACTAGAGAAAATGCCTTGTTATTGTGGCTGTGGTGAAACAGTCAATCACAAAAATAATTATGATTGCTTCATAGAAGAAAATACGACGGATGGGTCGGTGAAATGGACAAGCCACGGAACAACATGCAGCACATGTCTTGAGATTGCTGTAAAGTCTATTTTGAAGCAACGGGATGGAGAATCGATTAAAGATATTCGTTCTGAAATCGATTCTTCGTATAAAGATGGCTACTCGAAACCGACACCCACTCCTTTATGATTTTTATAATGACACTTTTACTTGTATAGCAAAGGTGTCATTTTGTTTCATCCTCACTCCAACGATATCCTCTCCCCCAAATTGTTTTCAGGTGGCTATCAATTGGATAATCTAACTCTCTTAACTTCTCTCTGATCATTTTAATATGAGAGTCCACTGTCCTTGGATCCGATTCTGATGTATAAGACCAAACGAATTCATAAAGCTCCAATCTGTTGAATAGCCTTCCAGGATGTTGAAGAAATAATCTCAGTAACGCATGTGCTTTGGGTGTGAAATCAATCGACTTACCATCTAACACAATTAAATCGTTACTCTCATCGAACGTAAGTCCGTGGTAGATAACGGGTTCTTTTGCTTTTCTTCTCATGACAGATCGAACTCTTGCTAAAAGTACGTCCCCGTTAAACGGCTTTGTGACATAATCTGTAGCTCCAGCATCTAGTCCTTTGACGATGGATTCAGCATCATTTAGAGCCGTTATCATGATGATTGGGACTTCCGGGTGAGAATCCGTTATTTTCTTACATACTTCGAATCCATCGTACATTGGCATCATGACGTCCAATAAAATCAAATCAAAAGTTTCTTTTTTCACTTTCTCCAAAGCTTCGATCCCATCATTCGCCATACTACATTCATATCCTATTGGTTCTAGATAAAGTCTTAATAATTGCCTCATTCTTATTTCATCATCAACAATTAATATTTTATCCATCCTAGCCACCACCTCTTACATTAGAATTTTTTAATAATAAATGATTGTCAATCTATTTCCTCATTAATTTCACGAACTTTCTATATAATCAACTCAAACTATAGGATGGAGTTGATTTTCATGAAAGCATTTATGAAGAGTTTAATCGTTACTCTCTATGTATCCTTCTTTTTTCTCACCATACTACTGGTTTATAAAGGTTATGAAATTTTTCATAACTAATTACCGTAGTTTTTATAGATAAAGGAGCATTAGATTTTTAGCTCACACTTTTTTGGCATGGCGGCTCTAGATGCTCCTTCATTTTTAACTCTGTACTTTAAACAATTAATTTACGACAGACTGTTGCACATTCATTACAAGCCTCAGCACACTTCTTACAATGATCATGATCATGTTTCGAACATTCGTCGGCACATCTTTCACAAATTTCAACACAGCTTCTTGCAAGAACACCAATATTGCTGCTGTTTCGAGAAATAGCTTGTACTAAAAGACTACAAATTTCAGAACAATCTCTATCTAGACGTATGCACTCTACCATCGAAGAAACATGATGTTCACTCAAACACGCATCAAAGCATTCATTACAAGTCACTATACAGTTCTGTAGGGCGTTTAAGACTTCTTTTTGTCCAGTGTTCATTTTAAAAAACCTCCGTTTTTTCATCTTTATTTGACTTACACAAAGCCTATTTCCTTAATTTGTGAAGAAAAGATGAAAACAGCTACTCGTTTTTTTAATCTACTCTCAACTGCCCCATCATTCCGTTCTCTTCATGTTCAAGGATATGGCAATGGTACATAAATACCCCTTTTTCTTTGAAAGTCATCTGAATCTTAACTCGTTCGCCTGGTTTTATGGCGATAGTATCTTTTAGACCTGTTTCTTGATTATCCAGTTTCTGATTGTTTCGTTCTAATACCTTGAATTGGACTCCATGAATGTGGAAGGGGTGAGTCATTCCGCCCATCATGTCTTTTTTATTATAGATTTCCCAGACTTCCGTTTCGCCTTTTTTTGCTTTAATATCGAGTCTCGTCTCATCAAACTTCTTTCCATTGATTTCAACATTTTTGCCCATTCCGAAGAGAGTTAACTTCTGATTCACTTTAGACGAGGTCTTGAGCAGATTTTCATTTACACTTTTCGGTGCCAATGCACTTAGACTCGTCCCTTGTTTTTCCTTCAGCTTGAAGTTAACGACTTTCACTCCATTTGTCTCAAATGCAACAGTCTCACCAATTTTTCTTTTTGAAAAGTCTACCAATACCTCTATACGTTCGCCTGGACTTAAATCAATTTTCTTTACGTTTTTCGCTTTTGAGATGTAACCACCATCATCAGCAATTTTTTTAAAGGATGAGCCGTCAGATAACTTCACTGCATAGTTCCGTGCATTGGATCCATTTATCAACCTGACCCTAAGTTGCGAATATTTCACGTTAAAATACGGATTAATCGTTCCGTTTACGAGGAGGGTATCGCCTAAAGCCCCATCTGTTTTTTCTACATCAGCATATTCAAGGACATTCCTATTTTTAACTTTTCGATCTTGAAGAATTAATGGAATATCATTTTCACCATATTTTTGAGGTAGCATCGTCTCTTTAGTTTTTTCATCTTTTACGTATAACAATCCTGCCAACCCCTTGTATACTTGTTCAGCAGTCTTACCCATTGGATGTGGATGAAACCACAATGTCGATTCATTTTGCTTCACTTTAAACTTTACTACCTTCGTCTCACCAGCTTTCACGACCTGATGTGGTCCACCATCTACGGATGATGGTACAACAAGACCGTGCCAATGGAATGTAGTGGCTTCTGATAAGCGATTCACCGTACGGATTGTTACTGTTTTCCCTTTTTTTAACTCTACTACAGGACCTAAATAATTTCCGTTATATCCTAGAGTTTTAGTTTTTTTAGCATCTCGAAAGAACTTTGTTTCCCCTTGTTTAGCGACAATCGTGTATTGAATGGAATTCTTGGTTTCACGATCGGCTTTTAGTATCTTAGGGATGTTTAATCGTCGCTCTTTTTCTTCAGTTGATTTTAAATCGACACTCGCACCATGTCCCATACCTTCCATCATATTCTGATTTGTAGTAGTGTTTCCTCCATTCATCATAGATCCCATGTGCTGTTTGTTATTTGACATAGTACCTCGGGTAAGAAGTAAATACGAACCGCCCACTATAATCATGAGAGTAAAGATACCGATAGTTGCGATTAACCATGTTTTCTTCATATGGATCATTCCTTCCAATCAATTATTATCTTTAACTTAAAGAATGATTGTGAAAGAACTATGTCTTTCTACCAATGAATTTTATAGTTTTTTCCAATGTGCTACTTTTCTACTCTCTGCAAAGTTTCTGCAAATTTGTGTGATAAAGTCTATGGAAAGCATAAAAAAAACAATTGGAGGTAATTTTTTATGAAATTAAAGAAAAAGATTTTTATGACAACCATGGCTGCTTCACTTTCTTTAGGACTCGCTGCGTGCGGAAGCAATGGTGATGATTCTAAATCAACAGGAAGCATGGATAAAAATATGGATGGTATGGATCATTCGACGATGGACATGTCTGGATCGAAAGAGGTCCCGAAAGGGCTCCAAGAGGCTAAAAATCCTAAATTTAAAGTTGGCGACATGGCGATGATCAAAGAAGCACATATGGAAGGCATGAAAGGGGCAGAAGCAAAAGTTGTAGGAGCTTATGATACTACTGCTTATAGCATTTCTTATGACCCTACAAATGGTGGGAAACGTGTCATGGATCATAAGTGGATTATTCAAGAAGAGATTGTAGATCCTAAATCATCTCCTTATGAAGTAGGCGATGAAGTAAAAGTAGACGCGGATCATATGAAAGGAATGAAGGATGCTACGGCCACTATCGATTCAGCTAAGCAAACAACAGTGTATATGATTGATTTTGAATCGACTACAGGTGAAGAAGTGAAAAATCATAAATGGGTGACTGAAGACGAACTATCTGCAGAATAAACGATAAACAAGAGAGGAACGGTTTTTTAACCGTTCCTCTCTTGTCTTCTTTTTCACTTATTTAAGGAACCCACTTGTAACCAATTCCCCATACTGTGCGAAAGTGTTCTTCAATAGGAAACTCGAGTTTCCTAAGCTTTTCTCTTAAGTTTCTTACATGAGAATCGACCGTTCGTTCATCTGTCCACTCATTTGCTAACCATAAACTTGAGAGCAGTTCCTCTCTTGAATAGACACGTTCTGGATTTTTTAATAATTTAGCAAGTAATGAAAATTCTTTTGGCGTGACTTTGACTAAATGATTATCGTAATACAGCTCATGGGCGTCTTCATTTAAGATTAGACCCGACGATTCGATTTTTGATCCTGAAGAAACTGTAGTTCGTCTGAAAATCGATTGAATTCTTGCCTTCAATTCCGCCTCGTCGAACGGTTTCACAATGTAATCATCTGCTCCCAGTTGCAATCCTTTTACGATTTCTTCTTTTCCGTCGAGTGCTGTCAATAAAATGATTGGTACATTCGAAACTTCCCTTATCCTTTGACAGGTCTCAAAACCATCCATTAAAGGCATCATCACATCTAATATGATTAAGTCAGGCTCATCTACATCAATCAAGTTCAATATCTCTTTTCCGCTGTTCAGCTTAATACAGGTATAACTGTCTTGCAGATACAGTTCGATCAGTTCTAACATTCGATTCTCATCATCTACCAAAGCAATGGTTCTCATCCTGGAATCCCCCTCAAGTCAATGACAACCTTCAGCCCGTTTTCTACATTAACAGCTACGATGGTCCCTTTGTGCGCTTCAACTATTTCTTTCGTGATAGCCAAACCGAGCCCAGTACCTCCTGTTTCACGATTTCGTGAAGAATCCACTCGATAAAAACGATCAAAAAGATACGGGAGTGATTGCTCATCCACACCACCACCTTCATCCATAACTTCAATAAAGTTTTCATCAAGTTTTAAAAATACGCGTTTGTTCACATGTGTATATTTCAGCGCGTTATCGAGTAAATTTAAGAGAACCTGATCGAATCTAGCTTGGTCTATCTCTTTATAAATGGGTGTTTTATTAATTTGAAGGATTAATTTCACTTGTTTCTCCTCAAATTTAAAAATTATTCTTTCACTGATCTGTTTTAAGAAATCATTCATCTCTGTGATCTGAGGATCTATTTGAAAATGTGGCTCTTCCAATCTAGCAAGTTCAAACAAGTCCTCAATCAGTTCTTGAAGTCTTTCGGACTCCTCATAGATAATATCTCCAAATCTTGATTCGTCTTTTTTGAGAAGTCCTGCATATCCCTTAATATAGGTAATCGGCGTACGTAATTCATGTGTGATCGAAGTCAGAAATTGCTTTCTTGTATTTTGAATATGACGTAAATCAACAGATAACTTAGTGATTGCTCGTGCTAAATCTCCCACTTCGTCGCTTCTCTCAGCTTCTCTGATTTTCAGTACCTCGCCTTGACTTAACTTTACCGTCGCCTCTTTCATTGATAGAAGTGGTTTTATAATGATATAACTCAAAAAATAAACACTTACTAATAGAAAAAGTACTAACAAGAATAGAGAGAACACTACTTGTTGTTTCAATTCCCCCATCAAATGCTGTATATACTTCGTCGGCTCTAGCATGATTATTTGACCGCCATCTTCAATAGGACTAACCGTCACTAAAAAATTGCCCTCTCTCCAATTTCCTTGTACGATCCCATCCTTTTTTTGAATCCAATCCGAACTCAAAAATCGTTCGGCGTCGTTAGATGAATCGACGACTTGATTATTTTTGTCTAAGATAATCACATCTGTCATCGCCTTTTCCTCCATTAAAACAACGTGTTCAACCGTTTGCTTGTCGAAGTTAGTGGAAAGAACATCTCGATGACTATTTCCTCTCTCTTGAAGGCTCTCTAGTTCACTTTCTACTTGTTGATGTTCAAGAATGTTGTATATGATAGCAGATGAGAGAATGAAAATCATGAGAATCCCGAAAAAATAAAATAGCGTTATTTTAAATGAAAGTTTATTCATAAAGTACCTTTCTCATTTAAGATGATTACATATGGAAACAAACTGTTGAAATTTAGAAAAAGAAATATTCTTCATTTAGGCGATACACAAAAGGACTTTTATCATTTGATTCTTTTAAAAGGACAATTCCTTGAATATTGCTCCACAAATAATTAGCGAAATCATAATCACTTAAAATAGCCTCACGAGTAGAATGCGTCATGAAGCATTCTATTTTTGTAATCGTATACACATCCTCTGAATCACGTTGATAATCGAAAGAAAAAGAACCCTTTATATTAAGCCTTTGAGCAATTATTGCTACGCACTGCTTTAAAATCGAATTAGAAAACACCTCATATGAAAGCACCGTATCTTGGTACCGTTCATACTCTTCTCTCATAAAACAGCAAATCACTTCATCAGATCGATAATCGATATATGCATCAATTTTCCCCAGCTTTACACCTTCAGGCGCATTCTTTATTTGGTCAAAAGAGTAAGTAAAGGTATTACCTTGAACCGAAAATGAATCATGAAGTATTGTTTTATCCAAATCAAAGGATGTTATAAACATTACGTTATTTTCTCTCATTTTTAACTTGTGTTTCGATAGCGTAGTTGCTTCTTGTTCGCTTAAAGGAATAATCCAGCCTATTTTTTGAGAAGTACAATATTCAATGAGATTACTAATATACCCTTCTTCTGATTCTTTTTTTGAAAATGAATCAAAATATTTAAAATCAGGAAGTAGCTTTCGAACCCATCCTTCTTTTGAAGAAATATGAATATCTATACCTGAGGGTTTAAGTTGTTTTATGTTCTCCATCACTTTCCAGTTTTCCTCTACTCCCATTATCAGGACATTTTTACGAAACATTTACGATGCATCTCCTCTTGAAATAGAAAATAGAGCGTCAGAACCCTCTAAACCCTGTAAAATCAATCAATATTGTAGTTAGTTTCGTTAGACCATCGAAATACAATATGATACCTAATAAAATCATAAACCCTCCACCTATTTTTGTAACCTTTGAAGAATACTTCATTAAATATCTTGATTTCCCGACCAAAAACGACATTAAGAAAAATGGAATGGAGAAACCTAGAACATAAAAGAGCATATATAAAAATCCATTACCAGGATTTGTGGCAATCAAAGCAATAACTCCAGCGAGAATTGGTCCTGTACAAGGAGTCCATCCAGCAGCTGATCCGACTCCGACCAAAAACGTTCCGATATAGCCACGCTTTCTTGTTCCTAAGTTCAATCTTCGCTCTTTAAGTAAAAATGTTGGAGTCCATAGACCAGTTAGAATAACACCAAATATGAATAAAATAAGTGCACCGCTCATCCGTAAAACATCTTTATACACTATAAAAAAATCAGCCAAGTATGACGTTGAAAAACCCATCACTAAAAATACGCTCGAAAATCCAAGTAGGAAAACTAATGTATGGGGAACTCCATTCCAGTTCCACTTTTCATTTTCTTTTAACTCTCTAACTGAAACCCCTGTAATGTAAGATAAAAAAACGGGATATAAAGCCAGACAACATGGCGAAATGAAAGATAAAAACCCTGCCCCAAAAGCTAACAAAAAAGATAATTCCATCAAATTCCTCCTACACACAAAAAATAAATCTATTTTTTGGAATATTTATAAAAAAGAAATATGTTTAATTTTTATCATAAAATCCGTTTGTGAAAAAACTATGCATTTTTTGATTAAATCTCTTGTCAATTTTTGAAATGAATTTGATATACTTTTTTGTAATATAGTGATGCTATACTCCTTTTAACAAATCGTTCGTCACTGTATCTTTATCTTTAAAGGAGTACAACTAATGAAAAACAAGGTAATACTTATCGCTTCTAGTGTCTTACTCACAACAACTTTTTCGATGACTAGTCCAAAAGTCGAAGCAAGTAGTGCATATAACGTAAAAGTGAAGACAGACGATCTTCGTGTTCGGACTGGTCCTTCTCTCAATCACAAAATTGTCGGCATCACTAACACTGGGCAGACCTTTTCTTATTTAGGAAAAAAAGGAGCTTGGACAAAAGTACTTTACAAAGGAAACACACGGTATATCTATAGTTCTTACCTAAAAAAATATAAGAGCCACGTTGCCAAAAAAACATCATATAATAACTCTCTTTTTGCTTCTCCTACAGAAGGTCGGCTGACCCAAGGATACGGAAACTCTAATGGTGCTTACGGTTATACATTCCATAATGGCGTTGATCTAGCTGCAGCAAAAGGCACACCCGTCTACGCTTCTGCCAGTGGAAAAGTCACTACATCTAAAAACAGCGGTGCGTACGGTAAACACGTTATGATTTCACATAGTCTACAGAATCAAAAATACGTAACCGTTTATGCTCATATGAACAGCCTTTCGGTAAAAAGTGGTCAGACAGTCTCTAAAGGTATGAAGATTGGTACAGTTGGGAATACAGGAAACTCGTTCGGAAATCATTTGCACTTTGAGATTCATAAAAACAGTTATAAATACAGCAGTTATTCTGCAGCGAATAGTGTCAACCCAATGAACTATTTGTAACCTAAAAAAAAGAAAAGATGATGTCCTCGGACATCATCTTTTCTTTTTACGTTCATTGCTGAGGACGACGGAGTGCGAAGAATCCGAGTAATGACCAGAGGATGCCGGCTGAAGATTGTGTTTCAGCTGCTCCACCAAGACCGGTATTCGGCATACCGGCTGGTGCGCCTTTGAATTTATCCGGGAACTGATCGACGATTGCGGTTGCTGTTCCTTCACCGACACCGTACATATGACCGTAGGCTTCACGGATCGCCGGGTACGTTTTGTCGTAATCTTTTTCATTGTAGCTGTTGAACGCCAGTAACAGTTGATCGACGTGGACCTTGAGTCCTTCTTCCAAGTCTTTCGACTTCAAGCGACCTTCCGTTGCGGCATCGAGGAACGCGGCTTGTTCGACGCGGTACTCATCCAGTTCCTGAACGGCCATGTCGCGTGCTTCCTCGTCTTTCGCGCCTGTTGCTTTGACATAATCGACGAAGTAACCGATATGGCTCGACCAAATATTCTTGAACTCTTGTGCGGCTTCGCTACCGTACACTGACCCGATCGAAGCGGACAGATCGTCTGTATTTTCGTTCAAGGCACCGGCCGCTGCGTCAAAGTCCTTCGCACCGTCGATTCCTTTTTGCATCGTCAGAATCGCAAGCGCTGCGTGTTCTGAGAAGTTTCGGTTCAGTCCGGCACGGAGATCCGCTGCCGGTGTATCGACTTTCGTATTTTTGAATTTATCTGGGTATTGATCGACGATGGCGCCGGACAATCCTTCACCCACCATATACATATGCTCGATGGCGATACGCAGATTGCTGTATGTGGCATCATAGTCGCCCGCGACATAACTATCAAACGAAGTCAACAATTGCGTGATATGGACTTTCAATCCACCCTCTAAATCAGCAGCTTTCAGACGCCCCTCTGTTGCCTTGTCGAGGAAGGCTGCTTGTTCGACGCGGTATTCGTCGAGTTCTTTTAAGGCTTTTTGTTTGGCGTCTTCATCCTTGGCACCAGTCGCTTTGACATAATCATAGATAACGTAAGCAGTTCACAAATAGTTTTATTTTTTTAATTTTTTGTCCTAATTTCAATAAAAGGTAGTTTTAATTTTTACAATAAAAATCAAAACTACCTTTTTACTTCCGAAATTTTATTTCTTTTAATATTTTAATTAATAAAATTTATCAATCTATAAAATTAAAAATGAAAAGAATTTTATTAAACGTATCATTTTACTCTTTAAATTTTTGTAGAAAATTCGATTCTGATTTCCACGCATGACTGATTGCAAAACCCACATTACGATTAAAGCCTGTTATGAGAATGCTTATCATTCATTTTTTCCCTTACATGATTTCTGTAGCATATGTTTTTATCCCCGTACGCATGATGTTACCCAACGTTCGTAAAAGTACACTTTTACGGACACATAAAAATCATCACCTTCCATATCAAAATAACGTCCGAAAAAGTATTAAATCAATTTACGGACGTCCGCATTTTTACACATACTTTTACGAACTGATTTCGGGTATAATGAGGGAAGAAAATCGTTTTCGAGGTGAATTATGGAAAATCGTAAATTTGGATACATACGAGTCAGTAGTAAAGATCAAAATGAAGGTCGACAACTAGAGGCCATGAAAAAAGTCGGCATTAACGAGCGCGACATTTATCTCGATAAACAAAGTGGAAAGAATTTCGAGCGCGCAAATTACCAGTTACTCAAACGAATTATCCGAAAAGGTGATGTGTTGTGCATTCATTCACTCGATCGATTCGGTCGCAACAAAGAAGAAATCCTTCAAGAGTGGAACGATTTAACCAAAAATATCGAAGCTGACATCATTGTATTAGATATGCCATTACTCGATACTACTCAATATAAAGACAGCATGGGGACATTCATTGCAGATTTAGTATTGCAGATCCTTTCTTGGATGGCTGAGGAAGAAAGACAGCGTATTCGAAAACGACAACGGGAAGGCATCGACTTGGCTCTACAAAATGGTGTTCAGTTTGGAAGACCAAAAGTTTTAGTTTCAGATGAGTTCAGAGAAGTCTATCGGAAATGGAAACGTAAAGAAATAACGGCAGTCAAAGCCATGCAAGAAGCTGGAATCAAAAAAACAAGTTTCTATAAATTAGTAACAATCCTTGAAAAAGAAGAAACAGATGCTGTACACATTGAGTGATGAGTTCTTGAAGATTCTCTTAGGCTGAGACCAGGAGGATTTTTTTTGAATTTCACACACGTATCAATCTTATATTAAACGACCGTTTTATATAACTCCACGAAAACAATTGTAGATTAGTTAAATACTTTCCATTATTAATATTCCCCCAAAAAAATCTCTAAATTTATTTATATTTTACTCATTTTAAATATAATGAGTTCAAGACGACTAATACAGAACTCAATACTATTGTTTCTTAATTTAATATAGGAAAATGAAAAAAAGATTTTGCTTAATATTACAAATCGTTTTACGACTCATGATTACTACATTATTGATCTTATGCAAATGACTCTGAAACATAACGATATTCACCTTTTCCATTGTCTTGCCCTACCGATATCAATTATTATAAAATCTCACGTTTCATTTACACAATTGTTTCCTAGTACGCAACAATTTATATAAGGTAAAAAAGCCAGATAATCATTTTGCAATGATTATCTGGCTTTTTTTAATCGGTAGAAATATAAAACGACTGATGAATAATATGGCTAAAATTGTTGTTATCTTTAATAGGAGAAACTAAGTTATCCATTACCTATGGATTTATTGTCATTCACCACTGACAATTTTAGTGAGAATCTTAAGATGACTACTCCTATTAAAATAGCTGCTGCTCCTATCCAAGTAATAGATTGAATTTCTAATTGACTTGTTGCAATTTATTTTCAGAAATAGAAGATTGCTTTTCATGCTCTTTTTTTGTCATTATAGATACCTATCTCTACATCTACCTACAAACATATCGAATGATGACATACTTAAAAAGTTCAAATCTACCTCATTTACTTTGACTGCGCGTTTATTTTTTTACACATGCATGTGTAAGTCACCCATTAATCAATCACCTCAAAACATACCCTTTATTTCATTTTCATTCCTATTCTCCTGTGTTATATTTTAATTAGCTTGCTAAATAAATAACTGATAAGTACTGGTTCTTGGATGATTATTTATATGATTAGTTTTTTTATTAATTTAAATCATGCAAGTTTCTTTATAGGTGGTGAAGAAGGCCATGTAAATGCACTTAGTGCGAAAGGACATTTAACGAAAGTTTGTATAGATTGGATTTAATAAAGAGTTTATTAACTAAAGAAAAAGATATGTATGCGATTGCCTTAACCTAAAACATTCTATCAGAGCGTTGAAAATATCTTATTCTTTGGTATTTAAAAGATAAGAGACACTGTTTTCAGGATATTAAACATTATCTGGAAGGAATTTCTCAAGGTTCCCTTTCTAACCAACTTCGGGAGTTGGAACAAGACGGAGTACTCCGCCGGAAAGAATATCCAACCGTTCCACCTAAAGTAGAGTATAGCCTTACTGAAAAAGGTATAAAGTTACTTTCCGTCTTAGAAATGATGAAAGCTTTCGGCAAAGAACATATAGAAAAAACGGAAGTGGAGAAATTTCAACTATAGAACGACTACTATATATGAAAACACATTAGGAGGAGAAATTATGAAATTTGGAATTATAGGTGCGGGCCCTATCGGGGCAAGTATTTCTAGAAAGTTAGTTGCACAAGGACACGATGTTAAAATTGCCGATGCTCGAGACATAAAACATTTGGAAGGAAAGGATCTTGCAGGAGTGCCTGTAAATATACAAGAGGTCATCACCAATATTGATGTTCTTTTACTTGCTCTCCCTCTCCATGTTGTTCCAAGCATTCGTTCCATCATCGATCAAGTTAGGGAGGAAGTCATCATAGTAGATACATCCAATTACTATCCCTTTAGAGATAATGAAATTGGAGAAATTGAGAATGGAATGGTTGAGAGCGTTTGGGTTTCGAAGCAATTAGGAAGACCCATAATCAAAGCTTTCAGCAATCAGTTAGCATATACTTTAGAAAATAAAGGAACACCTGAAGGAACTAATGGTCGCATTGCTATGGCAATTGCCGGTGATAATCTAGAACAAAAGAAATTGATTTTTGACGTAGTGAATGAACTTGGTTTTGATACAGTCGATGCCGGCTCTTTAAATGAGTCGTGGAGAGGGCAACCGGGAACTCCTGCCTATTGCACAGAATTAACAAAAGAAGAACTAACAGAAGCATTGAAAAAAGCTGATAAAGAACTAGCATCTACTCAACGAGATAAAGTAATGGAGAAATTCTCAATGGGAATGACACATGAGGACATTGTGAGGATGAATCGCGAAACATATAACCCCTAATTCAAATGCCCTTAATTGTACTTTCAATTAAATCAAAGTTATCGTGTACTAACTAATGAAGGGATCTAAGGTTTTTTCAATGACCTTAACACCCTTAGTTGATTACTTTTCATTTATTCCTCAAAATGAGTAAAAAATGAAGGTCTGTAGCTTAAACGACAGCTACAGACCTTCATTTTTTTTGTATTTCCCTTTTTTTAAAGTGAATTTCTCACTAAAAAATCAATTACTTAAATGCTTGATTGAATAAATTCAATTTGCTATAGTTTAACACCTTTCTTAAGCACAATTTAATATTCCATATTCCGAGTTCTTATATCCCCTTCTATCAATGTGATGAATTTGTTAATTGACTTCGAATTACGACCCGACGGATAAAGAATCCTAAAAGCAGACCCACCAATGCAACTACTGTCGCAAATATAAAGACATTGTGTAATCCTGAAACCATCGCATTGGCGATTTCTACTGGATGGGTTGGTTCTGAAGAACTGTGTAGATAGTTATCCATACCACCTGTCAAAATACTAACGGCTACTGCCGTACCTACTGCCCCAATAACTTGTTGGAGCGTATTCATAATTGCTGTACCATGAGCATATAATTCCGGTGGCAATTGATTTAATCCGTTCGTTTGAGAAGGCATCCAGATCATTGCAATCCCAACCATTAAACCGACATGTAAAGCTACAATAAATGTTACGGATGAAGCAATGGTTAACGTAGTAAAAAACCATAACATCGTCGTGACAAGAAGAAGCCCTGGGATGACGAGCCATTTCGGTCCGAATTTATCAAACAACCGACCGATAAATGGAGAAAGTAGCCCGTTTAACGCACTGCCAGGTAGTAGCATAAGCCCTGCAATGAAAACAGACAGTCCAGCTCCTGTTTGCAGGAACATAGGCAGAATGATCATGCTAGACATAATAATCAACATACTCATCATTACCAGAAGTAGTCCTATTACATACATTGGAAACTTGAAAACTTTCAAATTCAGCATCGGTTCTTCCATAGAGTTCTGGCGTAGCACAAAGAAGAATAAGGAAATAAGCCCAATGACGATAGATGTGACAACGATCATACTACTCCATCCTTCTTCTCCTTCCCCAGCTTTACTGAAACCAAAAACCACTCCTCCAAAACCTACCGTTGATAATAAAACAGATAGCAAATCGATGTGCGGTTTCGTTACTTCAGTCACATTTTCTAAAAACTTAAGGCCGATTAAAAGCCCAACGACTAGGAAGGGAAGGGATATCCAGAAGATGTAATTCCAAGCTAAGTATTCGATTAAAAGTCCACCAATAGTAGGTCCCGTTGCCGGTGCAAACATGATGACTAGTCCGACAAACCCCATAGCCGCTCCTCGTTTTTCAGGTGGATAGATGACCAAAATAGTATTAAACATAAGTGGGAGAAGCATACCCATACCCACAGCCTGTAGGACGCGGGCAATCATAAGCATTTCAAAACTGAAAGCAAGGGCCCCAATCAATGTGCCTGCTATTAAACTGATCAATGAATATACGAATAGTTGTCTTGTCGTAAACATTTGTAATAACAAGCCGCTGATTGGCATCAAAATACCGAGTGTTAGCAAGAATCCAGTCGTAAGCCACTGTGCCGTTGCCGCTGAAATTTGAAAGACGTCCATTAAATTTACCATTGCGATATTTAAGGCAGTTTCACTGAACATACCCACAAAACCGACCATGAGAAGCGATGCCATGATGGCACGCGTATTGTATTGTTTCTTCATCTTTATCTCCTATTGATTTAATATTTTTTACAACTCATTCTTCATTAGAAATAGAAAATCTTAATCAACTAGTTATTAATGTTCATGTATTTTCAATACCTGAAACAACTATCAAGAAGGATTTCTTAGAACTTTCTTCTTTACTAAATTATTTATTTTCCATACTTCCGTACTGATAAGGGATACCCATATTTTCGCGCAATGTATTTCCTTCGTAATCCTTATGGAACAATCCTCGTTCCTGCAAGATTGGTACAACCTGCTCCACGAAATCCGCTACGCCATCGTGAGCGATATCTGGAACAACCGAGAATCCGTCACAAGCACCAGCCAAGAACCATTCTTCTAGGAAATCAGCCACTTGTACCGCTGTACCTGCCACTACCGGATGATAATTGATGACACCATGTGCCAAAACATCTCGAATGGACAGCCCTTGTTTTAGCAATTGCAAAGCTCTAGGAGATCTTGGATCTTGTGGGTTAGCATAGGCTCGATGTAGCACGTCAATTGGTAAGGGTTGGTCGATATCTATTGTATCTACCGATAGTCGCAACCCCACCATGGAACCTAGATAGCTCACCCGGCTTGGAATTTCCTCCGGATTAAAACTCATCAATTGTCTTCGGCGTTCTAATCCTTCTTCTTCCGTGGCGCCTAAAGAAAACATGAAACCGGTATACATTTTAACGTCATCCGGGTTTCTACCAAAACGAACCGCATTTTGTCGAAGGGCTTGTCTGTGTTGTCGTGCCGACTCGATATCATAAGGGTTCGCATAGACACCAGATGCATATTTCCCCGCTAACTCCAAGCCTTCAGTTCCACCACCGGCTTGGAAAATCACTGGCTGTCCCTGTTCCGATGGCGGAATGGGTAATGGACCACGAGAGGCATAATACTGACCTTTGAGATTAATTGGCTGAATCTTATCCATGTTAGCAAATTCGCCACCTTTTGGATCCAATGTCCAAGCGTCCGGTTGCCAACTTCCCCAGAGTGCCTGGACAATTTGAATCGATTCATGCGCTTTGTCATATCGTTCTTTTCGATTGGCAACCTGCATACCAAAGTTCGCTGCCGCTGCGGGAGTAGATGATGTCACAGCATTCCAACCTACGCGTCCATGACTAATGACATCCAGTGCCTTGAACTGGCGAGCTATATTATAGGGATAATTGAACGTCGTGGAATAGGTTGCCACAAGTCCGATATTCGTTGTTTCCCTTGCTACAGCCATGAGGGCCAGCATGGGGTCCATCGGAAAACTGGGTGTCTGTGGACCCAAATCAACGGTCAAGGCAGGCGTATCCGCTATGAAAATCATCTGAAATTTTCCTTTTTCAGCTATCTTCGCCCGCTCTACATAATTGTCCAGATTGGTATAGGCTGCCGGATCCGTTCCTGGTGTTCTCCAGGCACTAAATTCAGCCCCATAACCGGAAACCATTTGTAATGCTAATTGCATTTCTTTATGTTTTGTCATACGGGTATTCTCCTTTATTTTTTGATTAGCTTTAATTATCCTGCACTGAAATCTTACGTTCATTTCTTTCTGTATAGGCTAGTTGCATAAGATTTATCGGACAAAATATTCCCTGAATTCTGCCCTCTGCCCTTTCGTTTCGAGGTCTGAAGTTGCTGATAGATACAAACTTCTGAAGTAAGTTCTACCGCAGGTAATCGGGTACTCTTTTTGAGTGTATACACCTTAAAATTTTTTCGGACTTACTCTTAAACTATCTCGAATTTATTTAGTCTGCTAAACAAATATTTTCTAGTCATTAAAATAATGGTTCTACATGACTAATACTAACTGTTTTTATTTAGCTTACTAAACAAATAACTAGAGAGAACTTAAAATAAATTTCTCTCCATCCGTTTCATTAAATCTCTTAATATCATCCTTTCTTCCTTGGAAATTCCATTCAGTAATTTTTCTTGTTGTTGCTTCCATTTGAAATCTACCGGTTTTTCTAACTTTTTTCCTTCGTCCGTTAAATAAATCCTCATAACCCTGCCATCTTTTTCATCGCGTTTACGTATTATAAAGCCATTTTGTTCAAGTGATTTAACCATATTGGTGACCGTAGGTGGTTCACATTTTAAATGATCACACAATTGCATTTGAGTAATTCCATCTCCTGTCCATAAACGGGCGAGCAGGTTGTCCTGCCCAACGTAGAGATTAATCTCTCTTAAGCTTTCACTATAATCCCGACGCATCTTGGATGATACTTTATCTAATGATCCACGGATATCACAATCTACGGAGACCTTCATAGATTTCCCCTCCACTAGTGATGATATATTTAGCCTACTAAACATATCATCATAAAAATCGACTGTCAAACAATATTTATCGACCGTTTTATATAATACCTTAAACAGTATTATATTGTTTCATAACACTTATTAAAGTAAAAGACATCCTTATTGAGGATGTCTTTTACTTTAATCGAACTCTCATTGCGAAGGCTTTTTCTTTTTCCTTTTATTTTTTTAAAAGTCTTTATATCAAAATTTCCTTTATCAAAATTCCCTTTATATAAAGAAAGTAGTGAATTAAAGAGATATATCAACTTTACATAGTCTAAATTTTCCAATTCACTATAATCATGGCTACCGTGAACTATAGAGTTACGAGAGACTCTATTTTCTCTAGAACCATCATAAAACTCTAATATTCCATTCATAGCTTTCATCTCAAAATAATGATTAGTTTCTAGACTTCTCTTTTCTCTATCCGGATGTTTTTCTAATATTTCTTTTAATCCGCCCTTTTCCATTTGATCTCTTGAAGGCTTTTTAAAGTCAAATTCTCCATTGGGTTTATCGCTATTCATCCAGTTCCCTATAAAGAACTCTAATGCTGGAATTATGCCTAAAAGTGCTAATTCGTAATCACCATGTTTATATGATTTATATGACTGCTCTATTAATTTTTTATGTCTTACTAAAAATTCTTTTTCTGATAGATTCTTAACAGCATTTTCAAGATTATCATTCATCCATTTTATAGACACATCTTGATCCAAGAGCGTGTGGATTTTATCGAATGCAATTGAATCAAAGTAATAATAATTTAAATAAATCCTCTCTTTATTCAGTTCATCTGAAAACGCAAGGACATCTTTTTCGATTTGAGACAGCTCATCGTAAATTCCCTTCCAATCAATGGACGCCAGGACACTTAATGTATCATTGTATTTTTGTGAAAAAGATTCGCTAAATCTTTGATATTCCCTTAACCTTTGGTCTGAAAATAATTCCCCCAACTGCTCTGTTGTTTTCACTATTGCTTCTCTTAACGGTTTAAAGTATTCATTGTAGTTATCTAATATTGATCTTATTTGTTTTAAGTTATCATCAATGCTCATAATAACCTCCCAGAGTAAGTCACTTTAATTTTACAACAAAAACCGTGTATATGTTCGTACTTTCAATAAAAGACCTCCTTATCAAGGAGATCTTTTATTAGTATTATTATTCGAAAATCGCTTAGTAATTCTTCCCCTACAATTTCCCCAAAATTCACCATGGCTATATCATCTTTCGTTTCAATTAAACTAACTTATCCAATCACCGTTTTATATAAGATTTTTTTAACGAGTAAAAATGATTTTTGATATCTACGCTTGACATTATCTTAGCATTTTTCCGTTGCTCTTCAAGGCAAGTCAAGTTAAAACTAAATTTCCCATACTCTTCTACTCTTCGCCATTTGTAGGCTGTTGTCTTTAGAGTACAATGGGCTGTGAATAAAATTTGAGAGAGAATAAAAAAACTAGTCTATGTTTACCAATAAATCAAATTATTTGTATAATTATTACTGTATAAATGCAATAATATTCAGAAAGGGAGGTAATATTTATGAAGATAAAAGAATTAACTATTAAAAATTATAAGAATGTTGGCATAGGTGAATTGTGTACAATCAAGTTTCCAAATAAGTCTGAAGGCCATTCGGATATGTTAACAATTATTGGAGAAAATAACGTAGGGAAATCAACAATTTTAGAAGCTTTAAGAATGTTTTTCCCTTATGATAGACCCCATTGTCCAGACATAGATCGTTTTCCAAGAAAAATTGAACCGGATCCACTTAATGAAGATGAACATATGGAGATTTGCGTGACCTTCCACGATTTTAATGTTCAAGATTTAAATAAAAAAGAGATAAGTAGATACATATATAATAATGAATTAAAAATCAAAAGATCTTGGGAATCTTCTGGTTTATCAGATAAGGAAGTATCTTATTATGCTTATATTGAAGAAGCATATATACATGAGCTGGAAGGAGAAAAAACTTGGAATAAATCTGTCTTCCAAAAGGTTTCAACTCCGCTTAAAGATTTATATGAAAGATTTTGTACTGAGCAGGGATTAGCAGGCACAATTACACCAGCAGCTAAAAAAGAGGTGTTTTTGCAGTATGTTTTAGATGAGAATAGTTCATTAATTCATTTTCGTGATCCAGAATGGATGCCAAATCCTAATGGACTAAGTAGTGTACTAAGGTCAATAATGCCTAAAGTAATTTACATACCTGCTATGAAGTTGTTACAAGACGAAACTAACACTACAAAAGCTAATTCTGCAGCCAAAAACATTATCTCTTCTTTAATAGAAAAGAAAATGCGAAGCTCACAAAAATTCGTGGATTTTGAAACAGCAGCAACTAATTTAACAAATGCTTTTGTCGGAGAAGATCGCCATGAGTCTCTAACTGATTTAGAAAACTCTCTAAACCTTAAGCTGAAACGATTAATGGATATAGAAGCGAAGGTTAACTTTAGCCCGCCTGTAATTGAAAAACTACATGAGAATACAACGTTTTCACTTATATATAATGAGATAGAAACTGCAACAGAACACCAAGGTAGTGGTGCGCAGAGGCTATTAATATTGTCCCTATTAGAATTAATGTCTCAAGAACTGGATGAAACTGCTGATGAAGTAGAAAGTACATGGCAAAGGAGCTATTTATTTTTAGTCGAAGAACCTGAGATATATTTACATCCTCAATTACAAAGAAAAATGAGAGATTCTTTACTAAAAATATCTGAATCTGAACTTTCACAAGTTATTTGTACTTCGCATTCTGAACACTTTATTGATTTAGCAGATCGCCACCAAGGAATTGTGATAGCAAAACGTTGTAATACTACTGGTACTACAAAGTTTTCTCAAGTAGAAGAAGATCTTTATGTTGGGGAAAGTGCGTTAGACAAACGAAACGCAATGCGAATGCTTTTAAATTTTAATTCATCAACTTTGGAATCTTTTTTCGCAAGAAGAGTGGTTTTAGTTGAAGGAGACTGTGAAATTGCTAGCTTTAAAGCAATTAAAGATGTTCTTATTTCTGAATATCCAAGTAAAAGAGAAGCTATAGAAGATTGTTGTAAAGATATAAATATCATTTCCTGTAAAGGAAAGCTCACCCAAAGAGCATACTGTGAAGTTCTCTCTCACTTCGGTATCGAACCTGTGGTCATTCATGATTTAGATGGAGAAGCACATAATATAGGGAATAATCTGAGAATGTTACAATCGATAAACTTGGATGAAACTAGAAGACTTTATCACGATCCCAACTTTGAAGAACATATTTTTGGGCAAGAATGGTCAAATGATAAGCCATGGAGAGCAACGAAGCTTATCACTCAAAGTTTTCATGAATATCAAGACAATTTAATAAGTTATTTTAACTTTGTTATAGGCGAGGAAGCAGCCGACTCTCTAAATATTGAGTCGTTAATTGCTTCAGATTCAAGCAATTAATAAGCTATCTACATTGAACGATCTCTTAGGTTACTAAGAGGTCGTTTTGCATTACAAGCGCCTAGAATTCAACAAATTTTGAATTCTATATGAAAATGTGAAATGAATATAATTTTCGGATTTTACGAAGGACGAAAAATAATTCCTCTAAGTAATTTCTTATCAAAAACGACCGTTTTATATAAACAAACCTCTAGTTCTCACCTTTAAAGAAACTTAATACTTTAAAGTTCGTAGATTAGTTCATAAAAGTTGAAAGGAAGAAATTCATATGAAAGTATCAGCCATCATCGCATTCGTTTTTTCTTTACCTCCGCTGATTGTTTATGGAATGTCTCTTGTATCAAAAAGCCATTTTGAAAGTGTTTTTTTAACCGACGATCAGCTCTTGAAAAAACGCTCTCTAAGTATAGGAGAATTAGCTTTTTACTTAACCTACTTATTAATCTTTCCTTATATCCTATGGAAGCTGTTTATATCTGAAAACATAAATATGACTAGCACTATACTTATGTCCGTAGGTATCTTTTTTACTGCTTGGCTTCTTTCGATGTTGTATAGAAGAATGATAACTAATATTTTAATTAAAAATAAAACTATGCTGAAAGTATCCATAGAAAATCTTGGAGAAGTGTATATTATCAAGATGTTTGACTCTACTACCTGTATTTGTTCAAAAGATCCTCATGTTGATTTAAATAAATCTAATGATCCAATATATTTTGTAAGAATCGAAGACCTTATTAAATTACCTATTACAAAAGAAGTAGTCGTACTTCCACCTCGAAGCATTTACCATAAGTTATTCAATTGATTCACTACATCATAATTATCCACGCGAGTTTTGAGGCGATTTGGTATGATTAAAGGAAAAATAGGGGTGAGATATGAATAAAAATTTTGCGACTATCAGTATAACAGCCTCGATTATGGTTCTAGTAGCTACACTTGTTATTGGATCGATAGCAACCTTTTTTGAAAAAGCGAACGACATCGCGACGCTGATATTTGTGGCTGGTGGCATGATTGTGAGCGTCATCAATGCCATGACAGCTTTAGAAGCGCGAGGTGACTCTAAACAATCGGCAGAAGCGGCAAAGGATTCCGCGAAAGCGGCAAAAGATTCCGTTTCAGTTGCAGAATCGACGCTTCAGATTGCAGAGAAAGAAGCAAAGGCAAACGCCTTACGCTATCGGGTTGAGAATGGATCGTTCTTGTCGCTCCAGAAGAAAGAGATATATGTTCCGCTGCATCCACCATTGTCTGAAAAAGTTAAATGGATAGATTCGAATGATCTGAACGAAAGAAATGACATAGCATCAATTCGTCTGGAAAATAAAAGACTTGGTACGGCGACGAGTGTTGGGTATTGGTATACTCTCGTAAATCATGTTGAATTTGATAATTTTAAGTTCGAGACCAATGATGTCGAAGAACGAGAAGCTTTGAGCGATCGTTTTCGTCTGTCAATTCACAAAGGATTTCCGAAGTATGCTCTCTATTCAAAGATATATAAAATGGATGAAGGGCAAAGAGCATTTATATCAATAAAAGTTAGCGATGATGTGGGAAGCTTTGAAGAAGTCCAGAATCAAAGAAATACAAGAGTGCGAGACCGAGCTGTCAGTCCTGCAGAGTTAAATACTCTTGGTTACTTAGATCAGAAAGACGTTGCATGGTTCAAGTTGCCAACGTATTTCCAACTACTCAGTCATCAATTTTTTTTAGAACGTGCGATACTGAAACAAGAGAATTGGAAAACACCAAGCCCAGAGCTGTTGGTCACAGTTCATTACACAGAAGAGGTATCTGAACATATGAACCAGTTCGCGGAATCGAGGCGCATGAAGGAGTTCATGATTACTTGTTCGTCAAATATCTCGGTTATTCCCGAACCATTAGACAGTCCTCACGAACGGACCGGACACGTGTTAGCTTGTCATTTCGACATTGAAACACTTCATGATTCTCCGCGGCAAAGTCCTGAAGACAGAACTGAAGGGGCTGAATCTACTACAGAAAAGGTGACTGAGAGATGATTTCGTCTTTTTAGCTGGAGTTATCTTTTACACTCATACAACCATGTTTTATGCTCCAGCATAAAACATGGTATACATTTTAAACACTGATATTCCCATACTGTGCGATTCTACAAAACAGTACATAAGTCCTCATAATATTTTTTTATAAAAATAGAACCAAGTCATTCACTTCTTAAGAAGCTTTCACTCAGTCCTTTAACATTTTTTTATTTTTTAGTTTTATCCTCTTGCTTAGATTGCTTTTTTAATTCTTCGTACGCACGAATTAGTTTCTCGAGATCTTTTTTACTAACTGTAATAGTTACATTCCAATCTGCACTATTCTCAATATCTTCTTTCAATCGCTTGACCGCATCCATACTAGTCCCTCCTTTTTAGCTCATCTTTCTAAATCATAATTGTTTTTGCTTACATTTGTTGAAGTAATACTTTTACTATTTATATGTGACTGATCAGATTGACTTTTGAAGTGTTTGGTTACAATTACCTCTTCAAAGAATTTTTTCAAAGGTCTTCCAGTTCCATTTACTGACTCAATCGTCACCTCGAGTAATTTCTTAGAGTCTACCTTTTCTAACTGGAGAGAGTAACCCAGCTTATCTGCTACTTTTTCAATAAACATTTTCTGTGTACGTCCGTTCCCTTCTCGGAACGGATGGATCATATTAAGTTCACCATAATAATAAGCTAACTTTTCACTTATGTTATTGGCCGAAATAGACTTCGATGTGATATTTCTATTTAATTTGCAACTAGATTCATTAAAAATAATGGTATATTCATCGCATTTGCAAACATTCATAAATTCTTCATTACTAAATCTCATATGTGTTGATCAAATTATATTACATGATAACAATTCATTATTCGTATCGACTACGGTAACTTAGATATCTGAATCTTTAATGCGAGCGATGTGGTATAACTTTTTGTGCTTAATCATATTATATAAGCTATTAAATAGATAAATAATAGCACGACTTCCTAATTCTTAACTTGATACATCTTAGAATCATAGGTACTTTATTTATACTTTTATTGCTTTCTAAATCAGTTGCGTCATAAAGGATTATCTAAACCTATATATTCTCGAAGTGTAGTCCCTTGGTACGCCTCTCTAAACAATCCTCTTTTTTGAAGCTCAGGAACAATCATATCTACAAAATCTTCTAAACTCGATGGTAGTGACGGCGGCATTAAGTTGAAGCCATCTGCCACTCCCTCGTTAAACCAAAATCCCATCTGATCCGCAATTTCTGCCGGAGTACCAATCAATGTCAAGTGTCCTCCTCCCGCAGCCAGATAACCTAGCAGTTCTTTTAGTGTAGGATCCGTATCTTCGATAATCTCTAGAATCGTTTGATAGCGTCCAATGGGTCCTGAAAACTCTTCAATTGATGGTAAGACCGGTATCTTTGCTTCGAGATCCCATGTGGAGCAGTCCTGCTGCAAAAAGAAGCTCAATTGTTTCAACGCATTTTCAAACGGTAATTTTTCATCTAGTTCGGCTTTTTTGGCTAATGCCTCTTCTCGTGTTTTCCCGACATACGTCACTAAGCCTGGGTATATCTTAATCTTCCGATTTGGTGACTCAGTTTGTTTGATTTTCCCCTGCAGCTTCTCCCGAAATGCATGCGCTTGTCTAAAATTCCATGACACAGAATAGACGGCATCTGCATGTCTTGATGCAAGGGCAATCCCTTGTTCCGACGCACCCGCTTGCATAGCTACTGGTTTCCCTTGGGGGCTACGCGGAGTAGATAAAGGACCTTTTACGCTAAAATAGGTCCCAGTATGATGGATAGGTTGAATTTTTTCAGGATCAATTAATCGGTTAACTAATCGATCTGAAAGAAAATCATCTTGATCCCACGATAAAAATAGCTTCTCCATCAAAATCGCAAATTCTTCCGCCTTTTTATACCGTTCTTCCCTTGTAGGTAATGCATCCATATTATGATTTAATGCTTCCCAGTCCGTCATCGAAGTCACTAAGTTCCACCCTACACGCCCATTAGTCACGTGATCAAGACTTAGCAATTGTCTCGCTGCCGTATATGGATTTGAAAACGTGCTTGATATCGTTGAGACTAATCCTATGTGGTTAGTTACTTGAGAAATAGCCGTTAAATTGATTAAAGGATCCAACCAAAAGGCGGGTAAATCAGTCGCGTTTGCAGCCGGAAAAGATTGATTATCAGCAAAAAATACAGCGTCCAAATAACCGGCTTCTGCTATTTGAGCTAATCGCTGATAATAGCCACTCTCTCCGATCTTTTCAATTTTAGAGTCGGGCATTAACCATGCGGCTTGATGATGACCACATCCATATAACAACACACCGATATTTAAATGATTCCTGTTCTTCATCTTCAGTTCACGACTCCCTTCCCCTGTAAGTAGTCAATCCTCTAACACGTCTGTTTTAATTCATCGTTAATCCACCATCTACGGTTAAATTTTGACCGGTAATCCCAGACGCTGCTTCTGATGCCAAAAAAGCGACCAACTGTGCTACTTCCTCTGGGCTCGTCACTCTTTTTAACGGTGTCGATTGGGCAATTAAATCGAATACTTCAGCGGTTGTTACAGAACTAGCATCAGTCACTTTCAACAACCCGCCGGACACAACATTCACGTTTATGCCGTATTGGCCTAATTCCGCAGCCAAATTACGGGTAAAGCCAATCAGCCCTGCTTTTGCTGTCGTATATTCGTGATAGGGAACGACTGGATTTTGATAGAGGTTTGTTCCGATACTGATGATGCTACCGCTATTTCGTTTAATGAATTGTGGCAAGACACTTTGGGTGACATGAAATGCCGCTTTCAGTGTTCCATCCAGTTGTTTTTGGTAATCTTCCCAGTTTAAATCGATAAACGATTTTTGAGTCATCGGATCGAATTTAAAATCTACTAACGCATTATTGACTACAGCATCGATTTGTCCGTAATGCGTAGTTGCTGATTGCATCAAGTTCTCGACATCTTGTCGCTTCGTGACATCCGCATACAAGGCAATTGCATTCTCTGTACCCAGTTCGCTAACCAAATTTTCGGCCGCATCCTTGCTCTTATAGTAATTAATCACGACTTTAAATCCGTTGTCCACCAACACTCTTGCAATCGTCGCCCCCAGCCCACGACTACTTCCCGTTACTAAAACCGTTCTGGTCATTGTTCCCCACTCCTCTATCCATTTTTGAAACTTAAATTGCGAAGTAGTAAATAAAAAAAGCGCAACTCTCCAAAAGGAAAGTTGCGCACATCTAAATAATCACATAGCAAAGAACGACATAATCGTCTCCGCTTGTTCATCAGAGTTTACACTTCCCTACGCTAGTACGACCTAGTTCAGGTTCAAAGGGTTTGAGTAGCTACTCATCTCAGTTTAATAACACCCCTAGTGATTCTATTTAAGTTATCTTCACTTTAGTGGTCTTGCAAACACCTGTCAATGATGATGTCAGTGACTCGTTAACAGTACCTCTTTAAATATCAAACGTAAAAGACAGATTCATCACCCGATAAGGATTACTCCAATACAGTCACATCTTGTATCAGACGATTTTTTTTAGAATTCTTATCTTTGATGATCCCTTGGTACGTAATCGTTTCATTTTTCATATCGACTACTGTGACCTGGAAGTCTGAGTCATTGATGTTAGCGATGTGGTATAGCTTATCCTGCGCAATCATCGTATAGGAGCCATTGAAACGATAAGTATGCTGCCCTTCCACTTCATGTTGCTTGACTTGATTCGTCTTAAAGTCATAAGTACTCCATTTGATGCTTTTACTATTTTCTGAATCAAACACCCCATAAGCGATCAATGATTGATTATCGTTAGCAGCATTAAAGTTGCCCTCTGCTGCGTAAGAGTCGAGTGCTTTGAGACGCTTGATGCTTTTGCCGTTATCTAAATAGTAAGCACTATCTTTTTCTACACCTTCCGCGTCATACGCAATTTCGCGGTAGACGATTCCATAAGGATTGACGACGACATACTGCCGTTCTCGATTGTTTTTAAGTTGCTTGGATTGAAGCATCTCGGCCTTTCCTCTTGCAAGGTTGAGTAACAGAACCGTTGCCTTTTCTTTCTTGCTGTGATCATCCCACTGAACATATACGTTCATATCATCCTGATAAAAAACACGGACATCAGACGTTTCGCGATCCGGTACAGCGAGACGGTAATTGAATGTTTTTTTGAACTGCTTCTGCGTACTTTTATCATAAGAGTGGTAGTCTAACTTTGATGCATTCATCTTAATGCCGTACGTCCGTGGACCAATCTCACTCGTAAATACGTCTTCTTTTGAAATGAAGCGATAGAAATCAGATGGAAAGTCAGCTGCGTAATTATTGAACAAACCTGTGATATAGTTCTGCGACTCACTAGTGATCTGACCGTCTAACTGAATATTGTATTGAGTCGGTTTGATGTCTCCATTTTCAACCTCAATATTGATCTTCTTCAGCTCTTCAGAAGTTCCTTTTTGTACACTTTCGACCTCATAGTCCGATCCTTTAATACTGGCGGCGAAACCAAAATAACTGAGTAAGGTGATCCCAGCAATGCCCCCAACAATAATCATTTCTTTGTATCGTCTCATGGCTTCCTCCTTCTAACTCTTAGATAGATACTTTATGGTTTAGTAATTGAATACACTTCCAACTCACATATGCAAAATAGGCGAGAATAAAAGATAGATAAACGAACACTTGTTGATTCGGAACGAGTATGCTCGTTGCATCAAATACGTAACGCAATGCGATGAATGGCACAATCAAGAGGGCTACATCCCTGGCAATCGTCAGTAACGCCTTTCCTTTCCGATAAGACCGCTCTGTCAAGACAAATAGGAAGATCATCGTGATGACGAAGAGCGCGAGTGCTAAAATGACGAAAGTATCAATGACGTTAAAGGTATACAGCATGTTGATTGCTGCCGACTCTCCAGTGATTTTTGATGCTACTTGTAAGTGGTCGGGTAATAGCCATTTGTAAAGCGGATGACTTAAGAGGATGATGACCCACTGGATCCCTAGGAAGCCACAAACAAAGATCAATACTGTCGTTAGTTTGGAGAATAGTATTGTGATGCGTTTACCTGGTAACATCAACAAACGATAGATGTATTTCGATTCGCCGTACCAATCGCGGTACCAAATCTGAAAAGCGTACAAAATCGTAAACATAATGCCGAGTGTAATCATGTACTTGAAATAGTTCGTCGCGTCACCAAACGTCAACGGACCATTCAGTTGCTCAACAGCTTGCATTTCTGTAAGTCGCTCCTTTTGCATTAAATCTTCTATTTTAGACTGATAATGAAGAATCTGATACATGATGGATGTAATTTCGATGATGACCAGTGTTATCAAAATCGTCATATATAGTTTAAGACTTCGTTTAATTTCCTCGTTCGACAGCATTAAGAATTTCTTCATGTCTGATAAACCTCCCTCATTCGATCCTGGACTGATTTCCCGTAAAGTTCTCGCATTTCTTCTGAGTCTTCCTCTTGGATAATCGTCCCGTTCTGGAGAAAGATGACGCGATCAATCAGATGTTCCACTTCCGCAATTTCATGCGTCGTCATCAAGATGCCTTTGCCCTCCATATAATGACTTGAGAAGATCCAAGCAATTTGTTCTTTTGTGAATAAATCAATGCCCGCTAATGGTTCATCGAGCAATAAGTATGGACGATTCATCGCGAAGCCAATCAACAGATTAACTTTTGCTTTGTTCCCTTTCGATAAATTGCCAATTCGATCTGTCGGAACTAGCTTAAAGAAGCCCAGCAACTCATCCGCTACTTGTGGATCCCAATCCGGATAATAGTCGCGCATATAAGCGATTGCTTCTCCTACACTCATATAACTTGGCATCGTGGACAAATCTGGTACGAAGGTGATGCACTCTTGTTTCTTTTCTCCGTCTATCGTGATGGTCCCAGCCTCTACTGGAATCAAACCTATAATGGCTTTTAAGATGGTAGACTTCCCTTCTCCATTTAATCCAATCAGACAAGTCAGTTGGTTCAGCGGAACAGTGAACGATACATCGTTCAAGACATTCTTTTTTTGACCATATGATTTTTGTAATCCGCGGACTTCAAGCATCTAGCTCACTCCCTTTTCGAATGGTGTATTCTTTTTCAAAATTAATGAGGCCCTCTTCTAGCGAAATCTGTAGTGCACGAATCGACTCGACAAATTGTGTGACCGTATTGTCAAGAAGTTCTGTTCTTGCTTGATCGATGACGGATTGATCCATCGTCACTTTACTCGGTACATTACGCTCGATCGTGATTAGTTGTTGTTCTTCTAATTCCTTATACACTTTTTGTGCCGTATTCGGATGAATCTTAAGCGTAGCAGCTAGCGCTCGCCGTGAAGGGATACTCTCTCCTCTTTTGAACTCCCCCATGACGATACGTTTTTTGAACCAATCCAATACTTGTAGGTAAATGGGAATCCGTTTATTAAAATGCAATAACATCACCTCACTCGTGAACGCTGTATTAATTCAGTAATACACTTTATAACTGTATGATATGGTCAGTACAGTTAGATGTCAACGCTTTTTTATTGGTTTTCTTTTGTCACTGTATTGTCGTTCTCAATAGTTCTTTTTTTTGATTACTTATTTTTATATGTATGAATGATAAATATGGGAAAACAAAAAGTCCTTGAATGATTTAGTCATTCAAGGACTCAAAAAATATTGCGTTCTTATTAGATATTCTCATCACCAGATTGCAATCAAAAATTAGTATTCTATCTCATGAGCAAATGAATCATCTGCTTATGATTGACCGCTTTATCTAGATTGCTTCATCAAAACACTTCATATCCTAGTACTTATAAATACGATATGAAAAAGTAAGAGGAACAACAACCTACACTTTTTAATTCTTCTAAAATACATGTTTTATTCGTAAAACAAAATTCAAACACAATCGATCCCTACTGGCCACTCAAAAGTACATCTTTTTTATCAATTCTTTTATTAAAAAAGGAACTTTGAGCATATACATGCTAATAAAACCTAACTACCGCTGATAGCATTCTCCGATCGATAAGGACGTTTCCAAAACGCTCTTAAGTGATAGTATCTTTACGTTCTTGTTCATCGTTTGACGGCAGCCACAGAGCGTACGCTAAGATCAAACATATTATGCTAGCACTGGCATTAACATTAGCATTAAAAAAGAAAGTTTGAACTACACCGGAGGAGAACATTTTCCGATTTTCTCCTCGGGATGTACACTTCACTGATCAGAGTTAGACTCCTTATCAAAGGGACGAAAAAGTTTTTTTAAAAGTCAATGAAAAACTGACCTGTTACTCTTTCACAAAAAGTTATCTTTAATTAAAAGAAATATTTAAATTCAACGATAATTTTTACTATATATAGTGCTTTTTCTTATTCAACTGTAAAATAAAAAAAGTGTACATATATTTTTAGAAATGGAAGTGAATTTTATGAATTTCCGTAAAGGAATTTTGCTTATCGTGATTGCTATCGTATATCTTCTATTCTTCACCATTACCTTTTGGAGTGTTATCGGATTGATCGTTTCCGTATTCGGTCTATATTTTTACTTTAAACCAAGACTTCGAAATTCAGTAAAATATCCGGTATCTATCGTTTGGCTTGGCGTATTTATTGCTTTTGCAATTAGCATCTACAATGTGGAAGGAACTGAAGCGAAGAAGAAGACAGTAACAGAATCAACCTCAGAGGAAACTGAGGTATTAGTTACTCTAAAGAAAGAGACAAAACAGTTGAAGTCATCTTTAAAAAATACGCAGCTTGAACTAGAAAAAGAGCAACAAGAAACAAAGATGTTAAAAGATAAATTATCACGTGAAAAAGAATTACGTTTACAAACGGTCGAAAGCTATCAAGAAGAATCAGACAAACGATCTGAACTTGAAAGTGACTTGAAGGAAGAAGAAACAAAACGGATTGCTGCCGAAGAAAAAGTGGATGAACTCGAATCGTCCTTGGCAAGTATTGAGACAATGACAGAAGAGATTTCTGATGAAGAATACGTAGACGAAGAAGGAGGAGGAACAGAAACAGAAGTAACAACTGATCTGGAATACGATCCTTATGGTGGAGATCGTGATTGTGGTGACTTTTCAAGTGCTCAAGCTGCGCAAGATTTCTATTTAGCTGCCGGTGGTCCAGCTAATGATCCTCATGACTTGGATCGTGATAATGATGGAAACGCATGCGACTGGAACTAATCCTTTTTACTGTATTTTTTTCTTCTATATTATGAAAACTTATGAAAAATTACCCTTTCTCTTTTATCTTTTTAGTACAATTAAATACTTTGTTTCAATTGAAACATTTATGGAACCAGTCTATGATTCCAGTTTGACAAATTCCACTATGGTAAGCTGTCAAAATACTATATAGATTAGAGTTAAATTTATCTGCGAATAAGTATATTTGGGATGAATCTTATCTATGAACATGTAATTGTTCAGTATCTCCCGTTCTCCTCAAAGAGGGGGTAGCTGGTTAGCTACCCCCTCTTTGTTCGTAACTATTAAAGTCTTTTATTGTCTTCCCGATCTAGATCGGATTTAATATCGTTACCTTCGTCAATATCTGCTTCCTCACGTCTTACTGTTTCAGAAACTGTTTCTGTGTCTCGTACTTTACGTTTTCCAACGACAATTTCTTCAGAGACTACATCCTCTTTTGAGACGACGACTCTTTCCTCTGAGAGTGGTACATGGATGGAGTCGTTCTCATCTACGAATGCGTCAGTTCCAGACGTATCTTGATCGACTTTACGTCTTTCAACATAGACTTCTTCACGCTCTACCGGTACTTCGATAGATTGTTTATCTTCCACTACATGCTTACTGACATTTACTTCCCCGGTTTGCACTTTTTCTTTATCAACATTTAGCCGTTACTCATGCAAGCGGAGACGTTCTTCCTCTGTGTCACTATTCATTCCAGTGACACCCGCCCGATCTGTACCTGACGTGTGATCGTATCCTTGGGTCCGATTTATATCTGTAAGATGATCGTTATGATCTTGATTCGCTTCTACCCCAGTTCGATCGTATTGATTTTCGGTTTCTCCAGTAAACTGATTGTAACTTTGACTGTGCTTATCGTAAGAGTTATTATAATCGTTGTCTACATAGAGAACCAATTTACCATTCCCCACCTGACGACGATATTCTTCTGATTCATCATGCGTTAAACCCATTCCTCGAAATGCTTCAGTAGAAGAGTCATCTGAAAAGGCAGCCATGAATTTCCCCATAAATCCTTGGTTGTGATGTTTACCTGCAGTTTCTACATTAACGTTTGTTTGATTCTCTACCATAGAGAAGGAATGTTTGTCTTGAGCTCCAACATACATGTCTCTTTCATCATAACCCTGTGCTTTTAATTCATTTACTTTACTTAAAACTTCCGCCTGGGTATTAAATACTTCGATTAATGTATTTTCTTTTCTACTCATTTTCTTTTCCTCCTCATAATAAATTTGCAAAAACAATCATTTACTGGCGAAGAACAATTTTCATGCCAAAATTTTATTTTTTCCCTACTTTTTTTAGCTTAAACATGAACAACTTTTACACCTCTAAGTTACTTATTCATATTTCTGCTTTCTTATATTATTAAGTAACACATCTTCAATCAGACAAAGCTAAGGTAGTAGCTGGTCTAATGTATGATCCTTATAGTGCAGGTCGTAATTGTGGTGATTTTTCTAATGCTTAAACAACTCAAGATTTTTATATAGCTTCCGGTGGTTCAGCTAATGATGCCGATGACTTAGATTGCGATAATGATGGAAACGTACGTGATTGAAACTTATATTTATATTTTAATTGACTTAATTTCAGCACGAAAACTTATGGAGGAGTACTTTTCTTTTTTATCAATCTTCACAAGTTAAATAATATAAAAAAGATTGGGTGGTAATAAACGATAAATCAACCTGTAGAAGACATTAAATACTCGATTTCGATTGATGCGTCCATTGCACAAGTATGGAATCATATCTCGATGGCTCGTTCTTTATCTGAATGGTTCATACCGAACGACCTTATTCCACAACCAGGGTATGTGTTTTACCTTCAATCTCCGTTTGGCCTATCTCCTTGTACAGTGTTAAACGTACAGCTAGAAAAAGAATTATCTTTCAGTTGGGATGAAGACGGATGGATCGTGACTTTCTCCATCAGTTCATTTAACGATCTTACAGTTTTCACAGTGACACACAGGGGATGGAAAAATGCAAATGATCTTGTCCCAAAAACAAATCAACCACAAATCCATGTCCGTAGTTTCATGTCTCAGGGCTGGTATGGAATGTTGCAACAATTGAAAGAAACGTTTTAATCAAAGCCGTGTACATTTTTTTCAGACAAAGTATAGTCTGTGATTTTAAGACCACCACCTTTATAGTTTGTTTAAGTTAGACATCATCAAAACAAAGGAAGTGTCGTCATGTTTGATCGTTTTAATAAAGAACAGCACCAACAAATTATTCAATCTATTCAAGATTTTTTCTTAGAAGAGCGCGACGAAGAATTATCTGAGTTCTCTGCAGACCGCGTTTTCGATTTTATCAAAGCGTCAGTCGCAGTTCATTTTTATAATACTGGAATTCAAGATGCCCATGCAGCGGTGTTAAATCAATTTTCATCATTAGATGATGAGTTGCTAACGCTCGAGCGACCAGTATCTAAGTAAATTCTATTTAAGTGTTTCGTCTTACCCATTTTAATAAAGTGTGCGCTGGCGCACACTTTATTTTCTTACATGACCCATGGTATACCTTCAAGGTACGCGAAACAAGTGCCGAGAAGCCAATCAAAAAACCAGTCTCATTTCATACATGTTCCATCAACTAATTCCATTTTTCAAACGATCAAATCATTTCATTATAAGGGGGGTCATATTGCATCTTATCTTGTTTCACGTGAAACATCATCGTCCCTTGGAGTTTTCCTAATTCATACTTACTGAGCCTCAAACACCTCTCGTCATATTTTATGGACGTCGTGACAATGATCTATAATCTATCCATTTCAGTCGATTTATGAAAACAAAAAATGACGCGTTGGTGACTGATGGCTCACTTCTGCGCTTAGATTTACACTTCAACAATTCCTCGCAACGAATTTATCTTTCGTATTAAATATGGTACGTGAAATAACAAAAAATATGCGCCAACGTACTTTTTTTGATTCTCACTTTTACAAGAGACTTTTTCAATCCTGATATCCTGCTGTGACAAGGTTACTATATTTTCAGATGAACTATGGACACACTCAAAGAGTTCTTCGTCGAACAATCTGTTGACGAATACTACTTCGATTTCACTATAGAAGAGCATTTCCTCTAACCGTTGCTTATCTTATGTCTTCATCGGCATGCCGATGTCATTGTTCTCTTCCATTATGAGCAAAAAAGTTTTTTGGTGGCATCGCCGCCGATACGGTCTGTGTGGTACCAATGGTCAAGTATTCTCTCCATTTTTTTTGTTGATTGTGGATTTCGCATCCTGCATCAGCTTCAAAATGTCCTCAGCATATTCGTACAGCGTAGTCCTATTTTCCGTCAATCTTACTCCACGATGACTCCGAATCAATAGACGAACGCCTAGCTCGTCCTCAAGAACTTTCATCTGCCGACTAACGTTCAATTGAATACAACCCAACTTCTCAGCTGCTCTTGATATCGAATGTAAATCTGCTACATGCTTGAAAATCAATAAATTCTAGGTCTCCAATGTTATCTTCCTTTTCAGACATCATTAGCAGGATCAGGATCCCCCGGTCATTATCAAGAATTGTACTTCCGGCTCGAATAGAAAGATAACGAAATTAATCAGATAAAAGAAGAGAGAAATATTTTCGATTATTTTAAAGGATAAAGTAACCGATGTGACAGTAGTTGGATTCGGTATTAGCCGCACGATAACGCTCCGGTTAACCCTTGTAGGAACAAATATTATCGTCACTTGTAGACTGTCTGAATAAGGCGCACTTGGTGTCGTAGAAAAGATTGTTAAAAATGGTGATGTAGCATTGCCTTATCGAGCAGATATCTCGAAAGAGTATGAGGTTCTGGATATGGCCACTCATACCCTCTCCATGCTTGGTGTTATTATTTTTTTGATGAATAATACAAATATCACGTCTCAGATTCCTATGAGTGAACTGAATAAAGTGATGAAGAGGGATGAAATTCTCTCTTTCCAGTTAACGAGAAGGCCATGTTCCAGTGTGTGAAGGTAATCTTCTCATACATGAAAAACAATCCTCAGGTAAAATCTTCAATCTTGGGAGCGTAGTGGGAGAGAGCGGTATCGGTTCTTCACTCCCTTATGCAACCGCGAAACCGGCCATCCATACGATGACATACTCACTTGCCTCTTACTCCTAACGTTCGAGTTAACTGTATTTCCCCGGGAGCGGTCGCCACGCGTTGATAGGCTGGGAATGATGAACGGATGAATGGTTTGGTGAGTAACCTTCCATTGGAGAGAATCTCCACACCGGAGGATATCCTATTTCAGTTGGCACAATCGCTCATAACGGGGCAAGTCTTCGTGATTGATAACGGTCAAACGCTCTGAAGTTTAAACGATGCAAAATACATATAGACCGATGTATTTTTCAAAAAGTGTGCGCCGGCGCACACTTTTTATCAAATCTCCTCACATTTAACAATACATGCTATGCTTGTTGTATTGAATTAAGGGGGTGATGCATTATGGACTCTACCTCATCCGTCCAACATAGACAAATTGTCGTTTCTCAAGCAGCGAAGACATTGCTAGAAAACGACGTTACAGAACAACTGATCTCCATCGATATCATTGATGTCGAAGCTTATGTAAATCAACTCTATGAAGAATATTATGAGTTTCAGAATGAAGAAGATGTCTATACAAAGCTTCGTTATTACTCATTTAAAAAACTGAAACGGCGCTGGGTTCGTGCAGCTGTTAAAAACTATCTTGAAAATAAAGGTCCAATGAAAGAATTACGTGGCCTTCATAAAATGTACCTCGAGTACTGGGATATTGCGGGAAAAGAAGGATTCCAGCGAAAGTTCTCTGCTGATAGTGTTGAGAAATTAATGCAGGAACATATTCAGGAGCTTGAAGAGTGGGCGGAGAATAATAATTTACTGATTCATACCTACCCACATTGGGGACAAAAAACGAAAAATCAACAAACGACGACGATGCGGACAGATATTTTAATGGTCATTGGAGAGGTTGCGAAGGAATTGCAAAGAGCGCAACCAAAAGCACATGTTGCTACTTCAACTTCAATTACTGTACCGTTTTTCGGAATCGCTGATCGTATGAAGAATTCGACAGAAAAATTCAGTCAGGGTGAAAGCATGTTGAGTGATTTATCCCTCGATCTACATGACTATTCCGCTGTTGTCCCTAAATATAAACAAGGTGTACCGACTAATTTATCTGTTCTTGTAAGTAACGAGTTCATTGCAGAGCTCGAGGGAAATGTACCAGATCTTGACGCACGTGATTTTGAAGCACTTAATGAGATTCTGTCTTATCGAGATGTAACCTTCCAGACCAGTCGAAAAATTGTTTTTCCAATTTCGAAACTCGTCAAAAAGATTTATGGAAACGATAGTGGTAAGAGCTACACTCTCACAACACAGCGTCTTGTAAAGCTCGGTTATTATCGTGTTGCAGTTAGAAGTGAAGAAGGCGATCTTTCCATTTTTGGTCTCTTCTCTTCTGTCAAAATTAGCGGAGCTTCTTCTATTAAACGGGATACCCAAATCACCGTCACTGTTTCTGAAGAAGTCTATGATGATTTATTGAAACAACAGATTATTAGTATTTACGGGGAACAAATTGAGCAATTAAAGGGGACTTTTGCTTATCATTTATCTTTTGTTCTTCAAAAAGAACGATTAAGTTCTTATCAAATGAACGAAGAAATGCCAGCAAAACGCCACTGGCGTCAGTTCACTCATTCTATACGATTTAATAAAAGTCGGAAGGCGGAGAATTTGAAAGAGCTGGAACTAAACTTGGATCGCATTAAAGAACTTGATTTCATCATCCGAGACTGGCATCGATCTGGAGATTTCTACTTCTTGTACTTCCATCCATTAGAACGTTGGGAACACCATGATCGGAGTAATGCACTTCTACTTTAAGCATGTGTTGGTTGTATTTAAGAGTAAGTGTATTGAAAAACAAATATATGAATAAACAAGAAGAGCGTACGAGATCTTTATCTCGTACGCTCTTCTTGTTGCTTATTTCTTAATGTCGATTTAAATTTGTTTCAATATTTTGTCAGTCTATTTTATTAAATGTAGTCATTCTTCATTACAGTAGTAAAATTTCACTACCCTAATCTTTTGAGCATTTATGTGAAAGTAGTTGTTAGACGGTCCGCTGTGAAAGAACAAATTACCGTAGTACTTTTCAAGAGCCATATTGATTAGCCTCATGTAATTTAATACCCATACATACCTAATAATGATGATAAACAGAACACAAATGAATCATTTATAAAATAATTGACTCCATAATAAGAACATATGTTCCTATAAAATTTATTGAATCACACTACTTCTTTAACATATTGCACCTAAACATTTGTCTAACTAGAAATTAAAGACTGATCAAAAATGTCGAATCATGTCGTAAAACGAACAATTTTGATTTTTAGTTGGCCCTTTCCGTACTAAACTTACACTTTTCTCAACATTTGAATACATTTTGGTCGTTTTTGACCGTACCGAAACGACATACTGATTGTATTGGTCGCTAAGTCCCGTACCGAAACTACATTTTAATTGAAATGGTCGCTAAATACCGTACTGAAACAACATTTATCAAAAAAAGTACTTTTTTAATAAAAATTTTTGAGGTTCTTTTTGTATGTGTTGGTCGCCAGATCCCGTACTGAAACAGCACTTTTCACTATACTGGTCGTTAAATACCGTACTGAAACAACACTTTTAACCAATTGGTCGTCAAATCCCGTACTGAAATGACACTTTTGCTTTATTACCTTTAAAAATTACAGAGCTAAAAAGTACTTCTACGGCGCTACTATGCGATTATTTAGATTTTGGTCGTTTTTGACCGTACCGAAACGACATGTTTTTTTGCTCTGAAAACGGCTTCACACCAACGTTTTTAACGTTTTGGTCGCTGCTTACCGTACCGTAGTTACATTTTGACAGTTGTTCTTTTGAACAGGATACTAGGTGTAATAGTTCAGAGTAAAGGAGGTGTAGGTATGTCATTCAACCATGAGAATCGTCACGTATTAATTGCTAATAAAGTACTCATTGCGATGAGCGGTCTCACGCGATGGACAAAACGACAAGAGGGTTTTATGTATGAAAAGCATCATTATAATATCCCAGGACCGTTTTTAGCTTTGAAATGGACAAAATCGCGGATCCGTCATCTCATTACACTTTTGACTCATTGTGACGACAAAGGGATGCTCTCACTTATTGAGAGCGAAGTATTAGCGGAATATGCTCATACTTCTGTTCGTTCACTCCATGATAACCTACGCCTCTTTGAAGAGGTAGGTCTGCTTCGGTATTCTGTCCATTTCTCTGGTGTCATCTCAATCGAGCTGATTGACTACCTTGCAAACTATCGTGACCTCTTTGAGGAAGCCGGCACATACCAGTCAAAAACCGGCTATACATCTGTCTGGTGTGAAATGGTTCGTCACCTGATGGAAATCGAACACGTCAATATTTTACGTGTTGCGCTACGTGCATTGGTTCAGGTAGAACGGGATATCCATGTCCAATCTCAGAAACAAGCCACACTTACCTATGATGAAGTGAAAGGTTTCCTGCCACGATATTGTGGCCATCGTCTTGCCGTCAAAGGCATGCTCGATCAACTTTCACGTCTCTTCCGTGTGCAGCTGGTTGAAAATACGAAGGATTTCCTCAGTGCTGTGAAAGAAAATCTCTCTTTACAGAAACGCATACATACTGTTTCTCGCCCTCTTATGTTTCACGTGAAACTTGAGGATCAAGTGAATAGCAAGCGTATCAAAGAAGCTGAACGTGCCGATACATTGATCGGATGGTTTGATCTTCGAGAGATTGCGCGTGACTTCGTTGATTTTGATGCACTTGAAGTACCTGTGTCTTCTCTCCAATCTCTTAGTGATACCTATGGCTTCTCGGCCTGTGGTGAAGTCTTACGAACGATTCGAAACGACTTCCATCGCTATGGAGAAGGTCTTCAAGATACAGACGTGTACCGTCTTTTCTTTGAATCTCCGATTTTATATCTCAATGAACGTCTTCAGCAACGTTCTAAAAAATCGGCCATCGCATGATGGTCTATTTGTCGTGCTCTTTTTTGAAATATCGTGTGAAAACAAGCAGTTTATCGATACAGCCTACTAATTTGCCTTGTGAAAAAGATAAAAATGTCTTTTTAAAGAGCTTAAAAGTTCAATCTTAAATGTGCTATACCTTTTCGGAAAAAAAACAAATTTTAATTAATATAAATCAAATCAATTTCACTTATAAACAAAAAGTACTGAATTTAATCATTTTTTTAATACTTGAAAAGCAAACATTTAAGAACTTCTCCTAATTCTTTTGTCTCTTTTCAATTACATATTTTGTTTCGAAATCGTTGGTATCAAAGGGATCTCGTGCCCTTTGCTTTTTCCAATTCTTTTTAATTCTTTTTTAACTCCTTTAATCTCTTAAAATGTATTAAATACTAATAATCTGTTCAGTATCACTATTATTTTTATTCGACCTGCAAGGTCCCAACGAATCGTTGATTCTATAGAAGACAGATCAGGAGAAAAATAGATTTTACAATTCAAAATATGTATACATTTCGACGTCGAAATGTATACAGTAAAATTAAATGTATACATGATTTTTATTTAGATATTGTTAGATTACCGATAAAATAATTGTTTTTCATGATCTCTTATGTGATGATGAAAAAGGAAAGGGGAGAAATTATGAATATATTAACGTTTTACATATCAAAAGGCGGTTCAGGCAAAACCACATGCTCCTTAAATATGGGACATGCCTTAGGAGAGCTCGGTTACCGGACGTTACTAGTGGACCTTGATCCACAAGGTTCTCTCAGCAAATTGATGCTCAAGGAATCAGATACCATCCAATACATGACACTGTATGATGTCCATGCAAAAGGTCTTGCCATTGAAGACGTGTTATTTGATGATGAAAAACATAATATTAGTCTTCTCCCTTCAAATGAACGAAATGCACGACTCATCAATTTGATCTCGGAACAAGACAAGATCTTCTTGTTGAAAGATATGCTTGCTCCACTTGCAGAGGAATTTGACTGGATTATCTTGGACTCAGTGCCTTCTATCAATGAACTGTCAAAAGTGGTCCTGTCGTGTGCAGATCATGTAGTCGTACCCTTTATGCCAAAGAAGCTGGTATTCGATCAATTAGGTAGTACCATTCGTACCATTCGTCAGGTGAAAAAGTTCTATAATGCTGATCTCGATTTAACAGGTATAATGCCAGTTGCCATCGATTTAGGACTAAAAGGGGATCGGGAATATGCAGAGGCGATGAATCAGTTAGCACATGCGGAGAGTCTTGCCGTTCTTCCGGCCGTTCGCCGTGCTGCCTTTATTGAGAAAGCAGCAGACAATGGAAAAAGTGTTCTTCAATACAAGTCAAAGGAAGGACTAGAACTGGCGCTACCATTTCGAGAACTTGCACGTCACATGACCGGAGGCAATCAAAATGAAGGCACGGAATAAACAGATTCATAAAGTGAAGCCGCAAGAGCAACATCCTTACCGGAGTGGTTTAACCGATATCGGATCTGTTGTGCAAAAGTTACCGGTCTCACGTGATCTTGAAAATCTTGCGGTTGAGATTAAAGAGCTAGCGAAGGTCCAAACCATCTCAGTCTTTGAAATTGGAAAACGTCTTTCAATCGCCCGATCGGAAATGCATGATAAGCAAGAATGGCGAAACTTTTTAGATGTCATCAGCTTCTCCAATTCGCTTGCCTCACGCTACGTTAAGGCCTATGACACATTACAACCATTTGAAGAGTCACTTGGTACATTACCGGCTTCAAAGATCTTTGAATTGATGTATGTCGAGGATCCGGAAGATGTTGTGCTACATGGTCTTCCTGTAGAAGATGGACGTAAGCCCATTGAGCAAGCAACAGTTCGAGAGATTCGTGCCAATCGTTCTAGTACATCTGGTGTAAAAGTCCGTGCTTTTCGTCAGAAAGAGGTGGCATCGACGGTTGTCTCAGCGCGAGTGCCAACAGAAACATCTGAACGTATTCAGATGATGGCGAGTGCGAAAGGACTCAGCATTAGTGAGTACCTCTCAAACATGATAGAAGACACGATCAGCCGTGACATTGTGGAAAATGATCAGAATACCGATCGGCTAGAAGGGGAGGAAGAACAGTGAAGAAAATTGCATTATACAATCGTAAGGGAGGCGTCGGGAAATCGACGACGACGATTAACCTTGCCCATGTGTACGCACGACAAGGACTACGTGTCCTCGTCATCGATGCCGATGATCAGGCTTCAACCACAAACGGTCTTGGATTGACAGATGATTACGACGGAAAAGTACTTCTTGATTGTTTAATGGAAGAACACGATCCATTTTATGTACCGATTGAACAAGTCATTGTCACGTGTGAATATGAGAACGGCACGATTCATTTAGTTCCTACACGTCGCTCAGCATCCCCAACAGGACTGACGAGTCAATTAGGGTATGAGTATCGCTTAAGCGAAGAGCTCGCTCGTTTAGAAGAGTTCTTTGATATCTGTTTGATCGATTGTCCAGGATCAACCTCTGCATTAAATCCATATGCGCGTTGCGCACTTGTCGCACAGGATCGAATCATCATGCCGGTTCAAATGCAAAAGTTTTCGATGGATGCTGTTTATACTGCTCCTGAGGAATTAGAGGAAATGAAACGGTACAAAGCAGATATCCATATCGCCGCCTTTATTCCAACAATGGTAAGCGCTCGGTCGAAAGGGGACGTTAATACTGTGGAAGAACTGAATGAATTAGGACAAGAGGTGGGCATTCCGGTCTTAACTACGATCCCATACATTTTAAAGATTCAGTCTCTCCAACGTGAATCCCGACCAGTCATTGATCATAAAAGTCCGGCAACCGATGCCTATTTACAATTAGCAGAGGAGGTACGTGCCTTATGAGTCGAAGTCGTAAAAAGGGGCAGCCTACGTTCAAGAGCTTTCAAGGAACGGTAACAGAATCATCAGTTAGTGATAGTGCAACGGAATCCTTACGTGATGAACAAATAGAGGCTGTCAAAAAGTTTGCTGCGCCTGCGATCTCGAATCCCTATCAGTCCCTTCCAGCAACTGGCCTATCGCGTATTTTAACAAAGCGGCTCCCACAAGATGTGGATGGACTGATTCAGTATTATAATCACATTGATACCATCCAAGCGACCAGCTTTGTTGAAAAATGTCGAATCTTAGCTCATGCAAATGCTTTATTCCATAGTGAAGAAACAAGAGCTCAGTTTAAAGTAGAACAAGGAAGCTGGACAGATTTCTTAACTAAAATTGGGCAAACACGTTCTCAAGTCAGTCGATACGTATCCTTTTGGAATGTTTTTGGAGAGAAGATTCTTCAGAAAGTGATCGATGTTGATTTTAGTGCTTCTAAATTAGCAGAATTGTTGACATGGCCAGAAGATCCAAAGTTGGCTTTACTAGAAGAACGGAAATATCCGACACAAAATGGAGAACTGACGGTATATGAGATGACACGTGAACAATTACGTGAAGTGAAGCGGATGTTGATTGAACGTCAAGAAGAACGTACGCTTGAGGCCGAAGTGAAACCAGTAAAGCCCATGAAAGTACAGATCCGCTTTCCAGACTTAACAGATCCGTTATTTATTGGCCTGACACAAGCTGCGCGAAAAGAGCAGGTATCAGAAGATGAAATCATCCGACGTGCTCTTCAAGCCTATTTAAATACAAATTAAACGAAGCGACTCGGAAAGCTGCAATAGTATGTATGACGATGATTGCTAAATCATCCATTTCGTATGAAACCATTTGAGCAGGAGGAACAATTATGTCTTACTCTAATCAGTACAAAGATGTTGAAGATATCATTGATACTTTATTAGTACTGGATACATTCTGTGCCTCTAAAAATATTGAAATCGAAATCGTTATTGTAGGCGCCTCAGGAATACTTCTGTTTATTGAAATGATGAACAAGAAAACGACGTATCGTCCGACACGAGATATTGATATTCGAATAACGGAAGGTGTAGTGACACAGGAACTTAAGGCTGCGCTTCAAGAGTATGAAATTGAAATTGTCGAGGGTGTCATTCAGTTTCCGCCACGTGAAGATTTTCAGGAAAATGATTTCCGACATAAGATTGAAGGTCTATTTGAAGCGATTGAAGTCTATGTACCAGATATCGAACTCTTGGCGTGTACTAAAATCTTTTCTTCTAGACAGAAAGATTTAGAAGATCTTGAAAGTACAAATTTGTTGGAGCTGTGCGATAAAAGTAAGCTGCTTGAACTTGTCGAAGAGTATAAATCAAACATGACCTGGAACGATCCATTTTGTAATGTGCATGACTTGAGTCGAATTTTTCAGGAAAAGGGTATATAATTAGTAAAGCTACTTGAGAGGAGGGTGACACATGACTGGTGAAAAAAATGCACGATTTCGAGAAGAGTTGACAAACGAATTGAATCGTCTGCAAGTAAGCAGTTCGAGTTATCGTCAACAGACCGCTCAAAAGGCACTAGATTTAAGTCGGCATGTTACGGCACCCGAATCTTTACGCGATCGTGAAACTGCCCGTCACTATGTTAAAACTGCTCAGTTACAGATGCATGAAGATCAAGTAGAAGACGTGGCTAAAATGATGAGTATGGCAGCACGGCGTACTTATAATACGCCGGAGAGCGCATTCTCAGTAGACATGAAAGTAAAACTAGAAGAAAAACGTAATCGATTTAAAGCTTTTGGATTACGTGTTAAGTCCTAATGCATGTTCTGTTAAATCCTAAGCAATGATTAAACGAAGTAACATCATACAAAAAAGGGATCTTATTCATTCCATTGAGAATGTAAGATCCCTTTTTGTCTGCTGTAAAACAGAGAAGCCAGGTAAACCGGCCCATTGATGAATTAAGAGTAGTATAAACATTAGTCATTTTCGTTTTTAGAATGCTGTTGCGTCCGCTCTCGTAAAACAGCTAATTCTACTTGTTCTTGAAGTCGCCGTTCAAAGGCCTCTTGATCGCGTTGAGCAATTGCTAGCTCTAACAATAATTTACGATTTTCTTCTTCTAGTTGCTCCGCTCGGTGACTTCGTGTTTTTAATTCATCTACCAAATCGGCCAACGTTTTATTTTGTCGATACAATTGATCGCGTTCTTCTTCTAATTTCGTAATCGTACTCTCCATATGAAAGACTTCCCGCTTTAGAGATGTTATCTCTTCTTTGTTCGTCACTTCAAGGCGTTCTCTTTGCTCCTTTGATTGCATCAAAGCAACTTCTACTTTTTCAAGTTTATCTTGTAATTCATCGATTTCTCGCTGATGAAGAGATGTTTTTTCAATATATTCTGTCTCTAGTTTTTCCTTCGCCTGAATCACTTCTGTCTCTAAGTCAGTGACTGTTTCTAGATGGCGTGATTGAATCCGCCGGTTTTCATATTGAAACTTCTCAAGGCGTGCTGCCCGTTCTTGAAAAAGAAGAGCAATCTGCTTAATCGAAGCTTCTAAAACAGCATCTTCTTCACTCAGTTTTGGGTCAATTACTTTTTGCTCAGCTAATACGATAAATTCTTCGAACAACTGATTTGTCGTAATCTGGCGTCCTTTGAGAAGTTCACCAATTTTTTCAGTGACTTCTTCGGAAAGGCGGAAAGACTTATTTTTCATTTCATTTGCTGACATATGTATACCTCTCTCAATCAAAAAATATTTAGTACTAGTATACCATGTGCGATTTATCATTTTATGATCAGAAATAACATTTTATGTTCTAAATTATCAAATGTTACTTATTAACAAATAGGTGTGATTTATGGAGCTTTAAAACGTGATTTTCTTTGCTACGGTATATTACTTAATGTGGCGCATGTTTTCTTTTTCCTATACATACGAAAACAAAAAAGCGTACCCATAATTATCAATTTACTTTTAAAAAAGTTTACTTAATAAATAAATGAGGTATACAACCTCAAGAGTAAAATCTCAAGAGAATCACCTCATTTAAATAATCTTGTTAGTTTGGCGAAATGCTTTTTGGACTTAGGAGGAATAGTATGAACGAATTAACTTCATTTTTATCCAAGTTCGATATCGACCAGGAAAGATTGTTCATGCGAGTATTTCCGGTAGTGCAGGAATATGTAATTGAATCCATTCGACCAACAGAGCAACAGTTGAGAAAGTGGAGGAACGCTCCGGATGGACGTGAGGAATTTGTGATCTATGTGGCGTCGAAATTCACCGTAGTACCCTCGCCGAGGGTGGTCCGGATATTGTGGAACATCTACAACGGAAAGAAGCAGAGGTCACGCGACAAAAAGGTGATACGAAGCTATATCGAGTTGCATAGATTTGCAGTTGTCTGTAAGCATTGTGGTCGAGGGACTGGAAAGTTCCATGTGGATCATATCGTTCCGTTATCGAAAGGAGGGGGCGACGAATTAGAAAATCTTCAGTTCTTATGTGCCCAATGTAATTTGAGAAAGTCGAATAGTTATGATGCCTTAAAGTTTTTAATTTAAGAATGGAGGAAAAATCATGTCCAAATCTTATTCGATTACTCGTTCCGACCTGCTTGAGTTGATAAAAAATCTTAAATCATATCACGGAAGCACATTTAAAATGATGCTAGTCAAATTAAATCAGGGGAATGGATACAAAATGGGGATTGGCAAGCTACCTGTCGATGCGACTCACGGCTTACTACGCCGTATTCCTAGGGATTATGATAACCCAGAAGGAATCCAGCGGGCATTGAAGGATTCGAAAGTAAATAACATCGAGAAAATCGTAACGGAGGACGAGACAAGATACTCTTCTCCCAATGCGATCGTCTTAAGTCTGGTGACCAAACATGAGTATGTTTCTTTGGTGACTGATCACACCAATGAAGAAGTATTTTACTTTATCATCGACTTAGAGGCTTTTGAGAAAGCGGTAGCTCAAGCAGAAACCGATTCGGAAGGATATATTCAGGACGAACGTATCTTCCCAGGAACAATGATTGATGGACATCATAGGACGGCAGGTTTTTATCAAGCCACCAAATTAGACATGGAGCTCCCTGTCACCGTCTATGTTGACCTTCCACCCAAGGACATGGCCAAGGTGTTTGCAGATATCAATATTTATCAAGAAAAGCCGAGTACAGTGCATTCGCTCGCAATGAAGGCAATATCGGGAACTCTTAGTAATCGGGAGGAAACATCTCATAAGATCGTGACGTCCCTAAACCAGGAGGAATGGTCCATCTTACGTCGACGTATCAAGGACATCGATGGGCCTAGGCCTAAGGATTTTCCGAAATCATATGTTACCAATAGTACAATCGTTAAACTCATCGATAGCTACGTGCTCAACACAGTTCCGGCAGAACTTTCGACGCTTCGAATCGCGCAACTTATGAATGACTATTTTAAGGCGTGGAGCGAAGCCTATCCAGTTGCTTGGGCTGACGAAAAAAGTCACGTGCTCGTGAAATCTATGGGCTTCCAAATAATGTTGCGGATATTCGATAAGGTGTTCACGATGGTATATAAAGAAACCATTCCATCTAAGGAAGACTTTAAGCATTTCTTGGAAAAATATATGAATCCCACCGATAAACTAATGGTCCATGAAAAGGAGCTAGATCTTGATTGGAATAGTAATGATTATGGAGGATATTCGAGTGGAAAAGGCATCAACGACATCACTACGGCACTGCAAAGACATATCATCGGCATTCACCACGATATGACAAAACAATCATCGCGTTAAGCTAATACGTCGGCGTATAGTATCAGAATCAAATCCGCATGGACGCAATTTCAACTATAAGAAGAATTATAGAAAGTAAAGACTTTTCTCGCTATAAAGGAACGCATCTAGAAATCATTTTGTTAAAGTATGGTCCTGGAACGAAGCGTGCTTGGCACATTGTTTCAGATGAAGTAATCGTTCCATTCGATTCAGAATTGCGTTAAGAAATAGCCCATATCATCAATTAGATGTGGGCTAATTTTCCGTGCTCATTCAGATATCACATATCATTTTATAATTCATGAACCTGTAATACCTCTCTTAAAGTATGCCAAGTTTCTTCTAATTCCGGTTTTTGAGGAATATAGATAATAATGCCATCTCGGCCCCTTGTTAAATTAACACGATAGGCATTACGCTTGATTTGTAGTGAATCTCTAACAGATCGTTGAAAATGTTGACCGGTCCAAATCCCGTTTTGCAAATAAAAATCGTTGTCCCATTCTAAAATTACAAAATCTAATTCAAGTCCTTGCGACTGAAATTCAGTAATCGAATAATTTAATGTTTTGCAGTAGTAGTCAGAAGTAGGAATCGTAAAATATTGTGCAATTTTAGACGGACATTCGTACCGCTCATTTCTAGGCAAGACAGGTATTTGCTTTTGATGATCAGCACCACCAGCGCATACAACACCAATTGTTTTTGAATCGTTCGAATAGAGTTGACTGGCTACATATTTTGCTTTTTCTAGATCTCTTGTAATACGAAGATGGAAACGAGAGAAGTCAAGGTCTTCTAAAAGGTGAGCAGCCGATTCTATCTCTCCTTGTATAAACTGAATGATAAACTGACTATAGGTATGCGCAGCATGTGTACGTAAGGAGGTATCTAAATGCAATGAATCTGTAGTATTCACTTGCATTGCGTTCGTAAAAGTCGCCGCTTCATACTTACCATGAACGAGTATATTTTTATTTTCTAAAGCGTGATTCCATAATGCAATACCGCCTTCTTCTCCTCTATAAATTTCCTGCCCTTCCCCGACCAATCCCATCGTCACACTCCACTTTTTATCTTTTATCGCGATTTCCATTATGATATCTGGTTCACTCATATTTGGTGCTGGATATGAAGAACGTTCAAAAGATTTATTCACTTGATTTTGATCCCAAGTACGTTGCGCTTCATCAAAGATAATAATATGTTCATGAGGAACTCGACCGTGTTTAATATAGTCCATCTTGTAATTATATAAGCGCTGAACAAATGTACTATTTTGAAGGGAATGCTGCAGAACATCAACCAATGGACCATTTCCTGAAAGGTATACGGCATTCTCATGCTCATGAGCTAAGAGTAATCCTAAATACGTTTTCCCTGCGCCGGGTTCACCTGTGACGAGAACAAGATGATGTTCGTCATTCTCCTTAGCTTGCTGAATAATGTGATGAAGTGAACGGTGAATCGTCTCAAAATTACTGCTATCTAGTGCGCGAACACGAGGTAATGGTTCATTTTTCATGATCGCGCTGGCCGCTTCGAGCATCGAGGGTGATGGAGAATAGTGACCATGCAAAAAGTCTTCAATACTTAGAATCGGATACTCTTGCTTTATTAGTAGACGCTTAAGAATTTTTAGTAGTCCGTTTGTTGTCGCAATATAAATATTAAATTCTTCATTAATAATCAATTTATCGCGAACATCATTTGTTAATAATAAAATGCCTGAGACTTTTATTTTCTTTAGTTGAATGGCAGAATGATAATGTTCTAAATCGCGTACGTAAAGGGATGTCTGAATGCACTCTCCATCCGAGATCTGATTATAGCTCTTACACTCAATAACAAGTAATTGATCGTTGATAAGAATTAAAATATCAGGTCGTCGACCACCGCCACGTAACAATTGATATTCAAATAAGAGATGAGCATTTAATTCAGGTAGTTCTCGAAATAAAACAACTAAGCTTTGATAAGTATCAATCCAAGCGCGTAGTTGACTATCAGAAGCATCTGGAACCGAATGTTCTAATGCATGTAAGAACTGAGATTGTTCTGTGTTCATAAATTGTTGAACGGTACCGCTCCAACCTACTGACATATGACTCTCCTCCAAATTAGATCGAATGAGTAACTAGTTATACATAAGAATAAAAAACCGTACGTACTTAAAATAATTCATAGCACCCATTAAAAGACTGTTGGACCTTTTTGTTCTGTAATCCAAATAGCTCCACCAGTTAAATCAGAGCTCATTTGATAGATATTTGTTAAAAAAGCAATGCGCTTCTGATCAGTAGAACCCGTTAGATTGATAATCGTTTCACGCAAAGGATGAAGACTATTGATCAAATACTCATTTCGAGAGTGCAAACGTTGCAAGTAACTAGGATGAGGTAATTGAGCAGATTTCCCTCCTTGTCCCCGATTACATGTCTGACAAGAAAGGACTAAATTCCATACACCATTTAAATTGAAAGGTAAATAAGGACTGAGGCTATATGGGATAAAATGATCGACATCGGCCAGTTCGTTAGAACCCGAGATCACACTAATATCAGAGTAGCAATAAAAGCACTTTCCTTTTTGGTAACCGTTAAGCGCAGGTCGTGAAGACGTAATCGCTATGCGCTTATGCCGATCAGTTTGCTGGATAAAGAAGTCATCGTTCATTGGATCGTGATCAATTGTGATCAATTGAAGAGGGAGCTGCAGTGACCAAGCTGTTTCAACGAGTCGCCACCTTGCCTCAATTTCTTGTTCAATTGAATAGGATTGCGAGGAATCTAACAAGTGATATAGCTCATCTGTTAGGTGAATACCCTTTGCATTTCCAGTATGTTGAGAGTTGAAGAATGAGACAGGTAAAGCTTGTTGATTTACATTATGAAAAGCATCCAATACATTAACAAATCCATATTTTGTAGTAATCGAAATGAGCTCATCTTTAGTAATCAAGCCATTATTGTAATCGCGACATGCCGTTAAAAAAGTGCTAGATTTAGCGGTTGTTTGCTTATCATTCAATTTCAAGTGGTCACATACATGATAAGTAAAAGGAATGGCCAGTTCTTCTAACGAAATAAAAGAGCGAGGTTGATCAGACGTTATGTCCAAAAGCGATTTGGCTAATGCAAATTTATAAGATGCTGAGTTTTTTCCAAACAAAATAACGGATCGGAAGTACGATTCTAAAGAGGGATCTTTAAATAAAAATGGATTCAATTGATGATTCTCCTTCTAAATAAATGACGTGTGGTTGATGAGTTGTATCGAAATAGGTGAACTTAAAACAACTGAGAATATGAATGAGATGATGAACATACAAAGATTTGTTAGTAAATGATCAGTATTTCAATTGGGTTAGACCAGAAACTACAGAGGTTAACAGATAAAGATAACAAGAATTATAAAATTCATAGTCGTGCAGCAAAGATCGACTTAACGTGAAAAATAGAAGTAATGCGGGTATCGGCCGATAGAAAATAAGAAGTAGCTATATGTTGTTGAAGCTTTAAATAAAGAGAATATACATAATGATTATACTAAAATAGGAGTGTTGGTTTTGGATATGATATACAAAGTTATGAAAGATTTTAAGACGAGTTTTAATGTAGAAGATAGTACCTTTATAGCAATTATTTTTATGACGTTATTGTTTCTATACTTTTTTTCAAATATCAAAAAACGTTTTGATAGTAAATCGGATAATGAAGAAATACGTACGTTAGAAAAAACTAAAGAACATAAAAAAGCACTTTTTGAAATAAAATCACTGTTGATTGCGAACGAGAGTAGTCAGGAGGATATTCGACCTCAAGTGATTCTTTCTTTAGGAAACTGCGAAGAAGAATTTACTAAAGACGCCATTCAGATAATAAAAGAAGATCACGTCTCTATGACCAAGCTGATGTTATTAGTGGACGAATCCATTGACAAGACATTAAACAAAACACCTGTTACAAGATTTAATCAATTTATGGAGTTTGTTGAAGGGTTAACTTATACTCTTATTTATTCATTACTATCTTGGATGTTCGTTTTATACGCAATGGAACTGTATTCAATTTTTGCCTTTTCCGATAAATCGCTTTTGGGAAAAACGATAGTCACAGGACAAATATTATATGTTTTTATTTTTTTCTATTGTTTTATCCATTGGCTTTCAAACGTAGTCGGAACATCAAAAGTAAAAAAATATGCCTATTCAAATGTACAACTCCTAAATTTTGTACATTTTAGTATACCTGTCATTGTTATCATTTATCATGGTACTCAATTTGAACATGTTTTGATTATCATTTCGATAATTAATTTATTCTTCATGTTATATACACTAAGAATTGAGAGGGAGACTTACCTGCAACTTACAATTCAAAGAGAAAATGAAATACTATAATTGTGGAATATTTTGGCGTTATTCATATTAATTTTACGTATGATAGGAATGAATCATGTAAAAGGCAACTATCTAAACGAGTTGTCTTTTTTTATTTAACCAAGCTCACGTAAAAAAAATTATAAAAACTATTTGATATCGAGATATATGTATATTTATTGAAAACTAATAGTTAAATGAAAAAATATCATGACACACCGTACATTTAAACGTCTAATTTTCAGATTTTAAGTGTGAAAAGACTTTAAAGTACTTAATGGCGGAAAAGTAGATACCTTAAGTAGTATTTGTAAAAGGAATAAGACTTAATCATGGCCAACAAGAGAATAGAGGATATTTTAGAATTTATACAAGATATAGATTTGATAGTATAATGCTAATTATACTATTTTTTACTTTTTTTATTAATTTTATTATAGATGGAGGATTTTATGAGTCATCAAAACTTTGCTATATTTTCAAATACATTTGAAGAATACGAGCCATTTATTAATACAAATATTTTTTATTGGCCAAATGGGATGATTAGTCTTACTGAAAACCAAAGAAAGCTAACGGGTCTTCCAACTTCAGAAAAAGTAGGGGATAAAGTTGCGATTATTGTTGGAGGTAGGCTTAAAGACAATATTAAAGACCCTTATCTAAAACAACAAATTACGGTTTTTCCAATGATCACACATATCGCCGAAATAGTAGAAGTTTATGAAAGACCAGCTCTCGGATTTCGTTATACACATGGGAGAAATCCAGATAAATCGTTTATGTTACCGTTTGAATTTTTACCTCAGCTCAAGACTTTACCCACCTACTTAGGAAGGTCGTTTTCTAAAGACAATATCCAAGAGATTGACAAAGGGATTGAATTAGGAAATTGTATACAAGCGCTAATCAAGAACAACGAGATCGTTTTTACAAGAGCCTATTACCAAAACAAGGCTTACTACATACAAGCAGAAGATACAGAGGAAGTATATGAAATAGCTACAAATTTTCCGAAATACTCAAAAAAACAAGTAGGCATCAACAATCTATTAACGTATCGAGAATTGCCAGATAAAGCATCCCTCCAAAAAATTATTCATGAATGTCATCAAAGAGGACTAAATGGAGAACAATTAATTTTAGACTTGCGCACATGGCGTGGTAAGAAATATATGAAATTAAAAATTGTAGGAGAAATGTTTCAAGCATTAAGTATAAAATTACAAGAAGGTGTTTCAACAAGACTGTTAATGGACTACGAGTTGCCTGATCTTTCATTGAAAGAACAAGATCGCTTTATTATCGAGATCCAACATCAGCTTCAACAAAATAAAATTCAAAGTAGTGAGGGAAAAGAAATGATTTCTTCTAAAAATACAATTTTATATGGACCTCCGGGAACTGGAAAAACGTACTCACTCATCGAAAAAGCTGTACATATTATTAATCCGAGTTTTGCAACAGAAGAACGTACTCGAGAAGAATATGAAAAAATCTATCGTACGTATCTTGAAAAAAAACAAATACAATTCTGTACATTCCATCAATCGTTTAGCTATGAAGATTTTGTTGAAGGTCTTCGAAGTGATACGGAAGTAGAAGGAGCACCATTTACTCCCCAAAACGGTGTATTTAAAGACATTTGTGAATTAGCAAAAGGTCGCTTTAAACTTTCGAATTCTTCGTCGGTTGATCTTGAAAACAGCACCATTTATAAAATCTCATTAGGAGAAGCGAATAGTGTAGAAGGAGAAAAAATTTATCGAGATTGTATTGAAAATAATCGCATCACGCTTGGACACGGAAGTGATATCGATTTTACAGGTAAAAATAACATCCATGAGATTTCAAGCACTTTTGAAGAAGCTGGAGAATACGTAAGTTCTACCGTAATAAAGTTGTTGGATAACTTTAAGAACAACTTACAAAAAGGAGATATTGTAATCGTTTCAAAAGGCAATTTAAAGTTTAGAGCGATTGCCAAAGTAGTAGGAGACTACTTCTATGATGAAGAGTCCGATATTCGTTATAGTCATTTTAGAGAAGTCGAGTGGCTATTCATAAGCAACATCGGAGAAGAGGCTCAACAGCTATTCAATGTCCCAAGTACAGAACGCAAACGATTTTCACAACTTTCGATTTATCCGTTTGGGGAGGATCAATTGAATCGAGAGGCTCTCCAGCGCTTTCTTTCAACTAATCAAAGTACTGAAGAAGAGCGTTTTGTATTAATCATTGATGAGATTAATCGTGGTAACATTTCTAAAATTTTTGGGGAACTTATCACGTTGATTGAAGAAGACAAACGATACGATGTGGATGAAAACGGAGTGGTCAAAGGGTTAGAAGTGACTTTGCCATATTCTAAAGACCCATTTTCTGTACCAAAAAACGTCTACCTTTTAGGTACAATGAACACGGCAGATCGTTCTATTTCTCTAATGGATACCGCCTTACGTAGAAGATTCAATTTTGAAGAAATGTTACCGAAACCAGCGCTGTTAGGTGAGGTTGATGGAATTGATGTGCAACGTTTACTAACCAAAATAAATCAACGCATCGACTACTTATATGATCGAGATCATCAAATTGGTCATGCTTATTTCATAGGGAAAAAGAGTATTTCGGAATTGATCGAAGTGATGCAGCGAAAAGTGATTCCACTGTTACAAGAGTACTTTTATGATGATTGGGAAAAGATCGAATTAGTACTTGGTGGTGCCACCGCATCTAAAGAAACAGAAGATCACTACTTCTTATCAAAACAAACGATACATGCGCATGATTTATTTAATAGAACGTCGAAAATACAACCTAAAAAAGTGAGTTATTCTCTTGTTCAAGAACCTACTATGCAAGCCTTACTCCATATTTATAAAGAAAAAAGTGAAGCAATACATGAGTAATGTTAAAGTCGTTCAAGTAAAAGAGAGTTTCGATTGGATTGAGATCGTTAGAGATCGTCATGATAGTCGTTACTTAAACAATAGTGCGATAACCGAAACGCAATTACAGGAATTAAAAGAAAGATGGGTGGAGTTAGAATTAGACGCTACGCTTATTTTATGGGGGGATCGAAGGTTTAAATTCATCAATTATGTGGGGTATATACAACTCCAAGACATTGCATTTGAAATTTTACCAAAGCTCTCTCTTCAAGATGACATTAATCATATTAGGACGGCTCTCATTGAAATGATTAATACGTGTTATGATTTAAATATCTCAATCGAGTATGCATCGAATGAATTAGAACAAGGAAATTTAAAAGAACTATTTGCAAAGCATTTTGCCGATATGCTTTTAAAAGAGTTACACCGCGGGATTTCACAAGAATACGGATTAGTAGAAGAAAATGCGACCTTATTAAAGGGGCAATTACGCGTAGCAGACCATATCAGAAATAACATCTTAACGAATAAACCATACCATGTAGCAGTCAGTTATGAAGAGCGATTGAACAATCACACGTTAAATCAGGTGTTGAAACGCGCAACGTCGGTATTAATGAGTGTGGTTCACAATTTTGAAACGAAATCAAAACTCCAGCGTATTGAGAATTTACTGGACGATGTCATGGAACGATCTTTTACAAGATACCAACTCAACGAAATAAAACTAAATCGTACAAACCGACGATTTAGAAAGTCGTTTGAATTAGCTAAACAATTCTTACTGAATGAAACGACTAATCTGCAACATCACAAGCATTTTAATACATTTGTTTTGATGTTTAAGATGAACGATCTATTTGAAGTATACATTGCTATTTTGTTAGAAGAAATAGTAGATCGTCCTGTATATTCACAAGATGAAAGGCATCGGTTATTTAAAAACGAAAAAACGAATCGTGATATTTTCCAGTTAAAACCGGATGTTGTGATTGGGGATGACAATCAAATTATTATCGATACTAAATGGAAAAGAGTTTTCAATAAAGAAGATGTTTCACGCTCAGGAATAAAACGTGAAGATATGTTCCAAATGTATGCTTATTTAACCAGATATAAACTAGTAAGTAGTGGGATTTTACTCTATCCCAAAACAGAACAAATATCAGGTGAGGATCTATTTTTACAATCATGGAAAGTGGAAGGTACAGATATACTTCTACGTGCGTATGCAGTGTCACTTAGAAATCGCATTACAACAGAGAGCGAATTACTACAAATCCTTCGTGACGTTTCAAAATAAGTCTAATCGTTAAAAGATTCGCCTGGAGTCTTACAAAGATGCAATACGTGAATCGCAGACTCCATCGATTGAGCGGACCGATCTTCCATCGGTACAGCGAGATAGAAACGGTTCTTTCGCTCGACGAACGTTGCCACGCAAGTCTTAGATTTCCCTCTACCCGAGACAACAGTATCAAGCTCCCAATGTCCGAACGTTTGACGTCAGACGGACGTTTACTGATTGGCAGTCCGACGTTGAAGCGTCCACGTGTCTCACGTGGTTTCTAACGCTTTTCCTTTTGTCGAAGGAGTCCAGAATCAGCCTCGACGAGGCACGTATAAATCCAACGATAAATCGTATTGAACGAGAGTCCTTCTTCTTGGAACAAGCGTCCGGCAATCTGTTCAGGGGACCACGTCTCCCCGTAACTTTTCGAGGATGCGGACTCCTTTTCCAAACGTAAACTTCGTCCGTGCACCGCACTTCTTTTTTCGCTCCACATAACGCTGGTTGGCATTGGAAGCATCGTAGTGCGGACTTCGTCTCAGTTCTCGTGAAATCGTAGAAGGTTGACGCCCAAGGCGTCCTACAATCTTTCGGACAGAGAAACCTAGCGCGAGATACGTCTCTATTTTGACTCTTTCTGAAGTGGTAAGATGAACATAGCTCATAATGAATCCTCCGTTGAATTTTGTTTGGTAACTCTATTCTACACGAGGCCGTTATGGGTTTTTTTGTGTTTTCAGTTAGGTGTTGCACTTAATATTACAATTCGTCATAAAAAAGAGAGTAAATATTTCGATGTCGAAGTATGATCTGCTTCTCGTCAATTAGACAGGTCAAATAATTAAAACTAATTTAAGCGGCTTGTGTCCTGAATTATATAGGACTCAAGCCGTTTATTCGTTTTTGGAAACGTTTGTTGTAATAGAAGTGTATATAGGTTGCAATGTGTGATCTCAGCTCCTCGTAGGCTTGAAACTCATGCAAAAATACATCTCTGATTTCAAAATACCCCTCAATAGGAAAACAGATTTTTTGTTTTATCTGTTTATCTATTGGGGGAGCACATCAGTGTATACAATCCTTTTTACATTTAATATAACTCTTTTAAATCTATTAATTTATTTAAGAATAAATATAAATCTATATAGAAGAAATGAAATAGTAGTACATAATTTCATTGAATCAATCGACGTTTATATGTGTAATGACCTAATTAAAATAATTAAGAAAATAAAAATTTGAAAGGTGAGTCAATTTACCTAACAATATTGTAAGGTAACTACTTTTTATGGGTCTTTAGTTGTATAAATAAATTTCAATATATTTTATAAAAATAATAAATTAAAAGGAGAGAGAGACTTGAGAAAAAATTCACTTCAAAAATGGTCAAGGTCATTAATAGCAAGCTCATTACTCGTGAGCTCAATTCCTATGCATTTGAAAAATGTACATGCAGAAGAGGATAAACAGCAACTACCTAAGCAAGAGGCATTAGAAAGCTCTAAAAATTACAATCTCGATCTTGAAGAAAAGATTGGGGAAACAATGACGACTCCATTCATGGAAACGAAAAAAAAGGAAGAAGGAAATTACCAATTAACAGTTTACAATGACGAGAATTTCTTAGAGCGTAAAGGAACATGGGATGACGTCGATATGCATCTGATTGAAAAAGAAAAGTCGACGATTGAACCAAAGAACACGAAAATTGATGTGGAGTTCGATCGCATTATTTCTTCCGAGGACTCTTTCATGGAAATTAATGATCCGGGAAGCAAAAACGCTATTTCGTTTCAGTTCGAGGGAATTCAAACGAAAGATGGGTTGCAGAAGATAGAGAAGCGAGCGGCTGAAACGATAAATAACCGCATTATTTATAAGAATGTCTATCCTAACCTAGATGTTCGTCACATTGTGATGAATGAGGAGGTAAAGGAAGATATTATTCTCAACGAGCCAAATGAAGAAATAGAAAGATTTATTTATCAAATTGATACGGATCTTGATGCACGATTGGACGATGAAGGGAACATCATTTTTAAGGATTCAGCTAATAATGGCATAGAGTTTACAATGCCCGCACCGGTGATGAGTGACAGCTCTTTCGATAGCCATTCTGGTCTATCCAAAGAAAGTCGAGATATCCGTTATGAGCTAACTAAAGAAAGTGATGGATATAGACTCGCTCTAATTCCTAATAAGACATGGTTAGAGGATAAGGGCCTTCAATATCCTGTGTATATCGATCCGACCATTACTAATGGGACTGCACAAGATGCTTTTGTGACGAGTGCCGATCCGAAAGGGAATTACCAAAAGTTTTGGAGCTCCGCCCAAGGTGAGTATGTCCTTCGTGTAGGAAAATATGATAGTCAAACCGGGACAAACTATGCCTTCATGAAGATGAAGGGATTGACCGACTTAAAAGGAGCAACTATTGCATCTGCGAATCTTAAAACATATGTGAAGTGGAGTTATCACCCTAGCACTAAAACAGGTCTATGGCTCGATAAAGTGAACTCCAGTTGGTCAGATTCTACGATAAACTGGGATAACAAGCCAACTTCAACCAATATTACTTCAACAACAGCTGCAAGGGAGCAGTGGGCTACATTTAACGTTAAGAAAACGATCCAACAAATCGCAGATGGTTCTACAAATGACTACGGCTTTAAATTGCATGCGAATGGGAATGACCAAAATTACTGGAAACAGATCACAGCAAGTGAGTCTGCTAAAAAATCAAACATTGTCATTTCGTACAGCTACCCGCAGATGAAGGGACTCAAGGCAGAGCCTTATCCTACAGCAGCTGGTTCCTCCACAGGATACATCAATTTATCATGGGCAAAAGCGAATGAAGCAATAGGATATCGCCTACAACTTTTTAACGGAAAAGGATGGCGAACCATCTATAAAGGAACCTCTACCAGTTTCAGTACAAAGAACAAGAAGATTTGGCCTACAACTGTTCAGTTTAAAGAAAAAGACTCGTTGACCGGAGGAATTGCTTTCCGTGAAGGGGACGGTATGGAATTACCACTAGACCCTTCGCCAATGTATCGTACTAGTAGTAATTCTAATACGACTTCAAAAGCTTATCAGTTCCGAGTGGTAGCTGACTACGAATTAGGTTCTGGCGAAGTCTCTACTGTAGCGAAACCAGTACTCGATGGTATCATTCCTGAGAATCCTGAATCTCCTCAATTAGAAGATGTACAGTCTAACGACAATGATCCTAAGGGCTGGTTCGAACTGGAATGGGATGAGACTGAAGGGGCTACATCATACGATCTTATGATTTACAATGGAACTAAGTATGAACGTATTCCAGTAGGAAATGTGACGAATTGGTCGAGTAAGGGGAAGAGGTTATTTCCAACAGAGGAACAATTAAATTCTTCTAGCTCTGAAGGTATCTTCAGGCAAAAAGGTGATGGTCGAGATTTCCTAAGTGATCCACGCTCAATGTATAGTTCAACAGGAATTAAGCATGAAGAGACGACTAATTATTTTGTTAAATTGATTGCAAAATCTGATAAGGGTGAAAGCCTTCCTTCACCATCTCTAAAGATATGGTTCCCTACCAAGTCTCCGAGCATCAGCGGTCGTGGTTTTGCTTACAAAGACGAAATGAGCGAACGTGGATACTTGACAGCAGCTTGGAATAAGATAGAGGATGCGGCAGGCTATTTAATTTTAATTGATAATGGAGTTACAAAGCAGATTGTTCAACAAATTGCTTCGGATACTACTTATTGGAGCAGTCTTGACAGCGGACTATTTCCAAGTAGTCCGACAGACAATAATTTCCAAGTGAAATACGATGGATTAGAATTTTTGCGTGATGCTGGAAAGCTGTACTCGCGTGTAGCAGCCAGTAGAAATGATGAATCTTCTTATCGTGTTTATGTACAGGCGTATAGAAGCGAGGACTCTAATCAAGAAGAACTTACACTATCAAGATACCTCGGTAAGAGTGATATCGAATCAGAAGAAAGTAGTACTTCACTAGATATGAACGATTACGAGAATGAACCAATAGAAATCGAAAGTAGCATCAAAAAGATGAACGCTCCGATTGTTGAGGTCATTGATCGTGGTATTGATGAAGAACATGACTATCTCTCTAGCGACTTATCCGTATCATGGGCAGAAGTACCACGCGCTCTTAAATATCAGGTCATGCTTTATAATGGGCATGATTACACATACTTTGATGTTCCAGGCGATATAACTAGTTGGACAACGATGGGCAAAAAGATTTATCCCACGTCAGAACAGATGGCTAATGGAGAATTCTCATTTAGAACAAGAGAAGATGGTATAGAACTACCTTCATCTCCCGAGACACTCTATAATAAAGTTCAGAAACACTTCAATGAAGCATTAGTAAATAAAGACATAGGCTATCAAATTAAAATAACTGCTATATTACAAGATGGTTCTAGTGTTCCTTCAGACGAAACTAAGCTATCCATTCCTTTAGAAGAACCTCAAGTATGGATAGAGAATGACTTGATTGATGAGAATGGTAATAGAGAAATTGAGCTCGGCTGGCATAAAGCTCAAAATACGACTTCCGAACTGTTAATTTTTAACGGCCGAAATTATGAATCATACAACATGTCAGAGGAGACGAAATGGAATTCAAATCAAGCACAAATTTACTCTGAAGTGGGTGGGAAATCCAGCCTTGTGGATGTCTCTACAGGTTCTGCACTCCCAGAAAATCTAGATAAAATTTATCTGGCTAATGGAGTGTTGAAAACTGAAATCGATGAACTCCCAGCTTATCGCTTTATTGTCAGAACGAAAGACTCAATTGGTAGAGCTAGTGAGACAGAAGTCGAAATTAATCGACCTTGGGTTGAAGACGTATCGGAATCGGTAGTTAATTTTGGTTCAGGTACAATCGAGGATGATTTTAGTGTAAACACAGTAGATGGTGAACTAATACTTGGGAATGAGCTCGAGCAATTTAGTGCACAAAGAGCTGGTGCTGCAAAAGCTCTTGTAAGAGTAATATCTACGTTGTTTAAGAAAGAAAAGAAAGTCAAATTATCAAAAAAAAGAACAGGTAAAAGAAGTTTAACAGCAAGTATCAAGTTTGATAAGAAAAATGCTGGTGGTAAGGTTGCAAAAGCTGATGCTATAAGATACATGGCAAACAAAAATCTCCAACTAGGCAAGAACTCACTTGATAAGCCGGTGGTACTTACGCCGGAAAGATTTGAGCATATTATAAGACGCCACCATACAGGAGTATGGGATGGTAGCTTTGGTCGGTATAGTCAAACATTCTTCCCAAATGGGACTTCGTATAGTCAGATAATGGATGTCATTTCTAAAGCCGTAAAGCACCCTAACGTCAAAGGTCAACTTATGAATAGAAAGAACTTACGAATAGGGACACGAGTAGTCGAGGATGTAGAAATTAATGGATCATATTATAGAATTGGATTTACTAAGGGTCTTGATGGGAAAATGTATATTGATCAATTTTATCCGAAGCACCAATTATGGAGGTTTTAATACGTGGGAAATGAAATAATGAAGATTGATCAAATTGAATTGAGATTTAAAGATACAAAAGGACACATAAAATCAATTGATGAGTTTTCAGAAATGTTCGAACATGGGTTTTATTTTGTAGAGCATCCAAAAGAGATGAATGGAACGAGAGTTATTATGTGCGTTACATCTAATTTTGAGAATCGAATATTTAGTTTTAATTTTAATAGAAAAGATATAGAATGGGGACATTATTGGATTGATAAGCTAGTTCAAAAATGGACTATCATATGGGAATGGTACAATCAAGCAGATATCGATTCATGCAAAAAATTTGATACGGTTTCTTCCACTATAGAAATAATCAAAAAAAGATTTGGTGAACAAAGTGAAGAGTATCGTGAGCAGCTAGCATTACCCTTCGAAGTGATTAAAAAAAATTCAGATGTTGAAGAAACAAGTGAGTCGAAAATGAACTACAACAACATGGAATGGATATTGGAATACGACGAAAAAAATTCGTTTGAACGGATTAGAAGTGAAAAAATCTACTTTGATAACGATTTGAAGGTATGGATTGATTTAGAATATTCTTTATCCGCTATTAGAAAAATAATCCGTAAAGTAGACGTTTATACAAGAACTTATGTAGAAGATTAAATTGGTGTTTATTTTGAATTTGAATTTTAAAAAGTAACCTTACTGCATTGTTTAAACGCCTAAGAAATAATTCCGGGATCACTGAAAAACCTCCAAGCTCTTCAAGCATGATCAAGAGAAAGACGATTGATGTCCGACTTAGTCGGGTCAATCGTCTTTTTGCTTGCATTTAGTCTGTTTTTTCTTAGGGAAGACTGATAACTCGCTTCAAGTTGACCGCGATGATTGCCATCACGCTCTGTAACGTCATGCCTTTCAGGTCTGGCTTTGTGTTTCTAACCAGACCATACGTGTTCTTCAGTTGACTATTCTTAGATTCGATGGCATGTCGTTTACCGTGATACACCTTGTACTTATAAGTCTGTTCATACTCCATACTCAAGCAGCTGTTCGCTCTGCTTCATTAACTTCAATGATACGCCATACTTATAACAGTACTTACGCAATGAGCAAAGTCTACATAGTAGGATATCGAAATAGTACGTTTCTTGCTGACTTGCACTTACTTTCATTTTCTCTGTCCGAGACTTTATGCTAGCGATGTGCCCGGCAGGGAATGCATAGCGTTCGGCATCTTTATTGTAGGTGTAGCCTCCGCCCGATTCGGAGTAGCGGAGACTCTTGGTTATGCATTATTAAAAGCAGTGGGGAAAAGAAAGAGGAATGGACGATGGCGGGCGATCGCTAAATTTGTAGAGCTAGCAACTACAAGAGAAAGAGAGCTTCCTTCTTTAGGCCGTTTGCTCTTACCGATTATTTTAATCTTCTTAAATACGACGTTAACTGCTCTTGAGTTCCATAACAGTATGTATGTTTTTTTGCCTGAGCTGAGGAATGATTTTAAAAAGTAAATTATATTACATTAATTAAATTTATAAAGGAAATTATTATATTAATATTTAAATAAAAAGAGTAAATAATGCTAAATAGAACCATAAATGCTAAAAAATAGGCTTATTCCATTTACAATTTTTTAGTATATGTTATCCTAACCTTGTAATTTTTTTAGGTTCATTAAACCTTAAAAATAAAAGGAGGAGATTTAATATGTTCAAATACTTACTCTCAATTAGTATGATTTTTGTTCTTTTATTTTCTACCGTAGGGATTTCATATCCCATCGTCTATGCAATGAGTGGCGATGATGGCGGTGGAGAAGTTCGCAACTTAGCAGAGGAACAGCAATTTTCGGATGAACAAGTAATGACGATATCAGATGGCTTGGAAATGAGAGAGAAGCATAATGAATTACATTCTGAAATTACAACTACGGTAAATGATGATGATTTAATGATAGACACTGTATTAAAAACAAATCTTGAGAGTGGAGAAATGCTATTTCAAGGTGAAATACAAGAAGGAACCGAAAGCATTGACGTAGATTTTGAAGTGGTTCTGACCTACATCGAGGATGAGGATTTCGGTGGGAAACTAGTCGATCGAAAGACAAATGAAGAATATTCATTTGATACGAAGGTTGCAAATTCTTCTGCAGTACCCTTGATAGTAGTAGCAGTACAAATTGCTAGGTATGGTGTTACGTGGGCCATAAAGAAATATGGTGACGATGTTGTAAAGGCTGTGCTTAAGTCTTCCGCACATGAGGCAGCTAAAGACATAAAAAAATCATTATTGGATGATGATGGAGTTATACTCAAAGTATTTACGCAGAGGGTAAAAGGATCGCAAACAAAAAAAGATCCTAAATCAGGTTGGAGTATTTCTAGAGATATCGGTAAAGATAATGCTCATGGTGGAAGCTACTGGAAGTTGATGAACAAGGCAGGAAAGCGTATCGCCACATTAGATAAGAACGGGAAAGTATTAAGAAAATAACGGTGATAAAGGAGAATTTAAATGAAACTAGAACGATACTTACAAACAAAGTTTAAGAATGTGACTTTATTTGAAGATTCTTTTGTCGGAAAAGAATTATCACTACGCCTTGAGTTAGAAAAAAACCTCTACCAATTGAAAGGCGATTCGGATGAAATCAATTTTGATTACTTCAATAACGTGTATGAAAAATCAATTGCCTTATTTGAAGATATTTTTCGAGAAGAAGAGCAAATTTATTTAGTGACACATGTCAGGAGTGAATTAAATTTTGCTCAGAAGACGGCTACAAAAGTATTTCATCACTTGAAGCGTAAAAATGATAAATACAAGATGGAATATAAAAAAAAGGTGATTAACGAAGAAGAAAAAATTATCCAATATGCGGTTCTCTTACCAAGCAAAGATGCTCTAGATTACAAGATGTTAATCAAAGCTATCTGTAATCAAGATTTCAAAGATCTACAACCTAGGCTCCGTCATAAGTATACGTACTATCCCGAAGTATTTTTTGTGAACGTAGACCGAAACATTATATTGAATATTTTCGACGATCGAGGTTGCTTCGTTCTTTTTAGTGATGAAGATGAATTGAATGGTTTTAGAGATGTCTACAAAAATGATATCTTCGATGATTCTTATTGAAAATGCAAAAAATAGGCAGTATCTTGTGTGGTTCTTTTTTAATTGCTCTAGTCATTATTTTGATGATAAATATCATCGATAGAGACCGAACCATTGATGAAAATCCCCTGACAGAAAAGCAAGTCATAGGCTGGGGTTCAAATTATATTGGGTACGACACTTTAGTAAGAGATAAAAAAATTAAAGTTGCTATATTAGATAGTGGAATTAATAGAGAACACGAAGATCTTCAAAAAAAAGTGGTTAAGTCATTTAACGCTGTCAATAAGACTAAACCAACTCAAGATGACTTTGGTCATGGAACGAACGTCGCTGGAATTATTACAGCAAATGATAACAGTGTCGGTATAGTTGGAATTTCTCAAAATGTTGAGATATATGATGTCAAAGTTTTGGATTCAAAAGGTGTGGGCGAGGTTGACGATGTGGTTGAAGGACTTCGATGGGCATTAAGTAATAACGTAGACATCGTCAACATCAGCTTTGGCTTCATCAAAGATTATCCGGAATTAAAGAAAATGATTAATATGCTGTTATCTGAGCATAAAATCGTTATTGCTTCAGCAGGAAATAATATTGGTGGAGAGGTAGACTTTCCAGCAAGATACACAGGTGTTATATCTGTAGGATCAATTAATGTGAATGGAAAGATAGATGCTTTAGCGTCTGAAGGCAAAATAGATGCATATGCTCCTGGGAGTGAAATAATTACAACAAGCAGAAATGGCAACTATGAAACTGTACGAGGTACCTCGTTCTCAGCCGCATATGTGACAGGAGCTTTAGCTAAGGTAATTTCTTCTAAAGAAATTAACGAGCAAAATAGAAAAAGTATCAAAGAATATCTTACGGAAAAATTTTCTGAGATTAATCGAGAATCGGTTCTCCAATGAACTGCTCTCTCGATTATTTCAAATGTTTTCGTCATAATTTTATCTAGGTACGTTTCTTAATGATTCAGCCAGCTTTCCATTGAAAGAAGATAAGCGATTAAATATTTATTTTCACGAGAGCGCTCTATTAATTTCTTTTACAATAAGTGATAAAAAAATGAAGAATTATAAACTAAAGCATTATGTACACTTCGACATTGAACTGAGCCCTAAAGTTTGTACACTTTAAAAAGCACCTTGATCGTTTTAAGCTGCTATGAGATGACTTCGGTATTGTACCGGAGTCATTTTTTGTAGTTTGCATTGTCTTCTTCGTTCGCTATTGTATAAGAATTGACTATAGTACAGACCTCATCGAAGTCATATGCTAATTGATAATCGACATAATCTTTCAAGTGCCCAAAGAACGATTCCATCGGGGCATTGTCCAGGCAGTTTCCTCTACGAGACATGGATTGAAGCATTCCTATCTCACGGACGCGTATAATATAATCTTTGATTGCAATGTATCATGACTTCCGAGTGTATATTCGCTCGAAGTCGTTCTGCGAGTTTATTCGTTGTATGAATGACAAGTGCCATATGGAGGCTTATAGATATATGATGTGCCATAATTTCATGCGTAGCGACATCCTCCACGCAAGAGAGATAAACAGTTTGACCAGATCCAATACGGAGATAAGTGATGTCTGTGACGAATAACTTAGCAGGTTTTTTTTTGATCGAACCGACAGTTCAAGCGGTTTGGTACAGTCTTATGTTCATATCTGAAAGATTTGAGCATATTTTGAGAAGGCACCATATAGGAGTATGGGATGGTAGTTTTGGACCAAATAATCTTTAAACATTTTTCCTCAATGGTATATCTTATAAAATTGGAATTCATATGGATATAAACAGAAAATTAATCATTGATCAATTCTATCCAAAATATCAGCTATGGAGGCTTTAAATAATGAACAATATCATACTAAAAATTGATTCGATAAAACTGAAGTTTAAAAATAAAGAAGAAGATATTCAATCACTTGAAGAATTTTCATCACAGTTCGAGCGAGGTTTTTATTTAAATGAATATCCTGAATCACTCAAAAATACTAAAGTGATAATGTATTTACATTCAAATTTAGGAAATCATACATTCGGCTTTAACTTTAATCGAAAAGATGTTGAGTGGGGACATTATTTAGTAGATAAACTTGTTCAGAAGTGGACAATTATTTGGGAATGGTTTTATCAGTCTCATATCGATTCCAAAATCAATTTAGATGAGGAGCAATCAGAAATAAACCATGATAACTTAGATTGGATGTTAAATTTTGATGAGAAAAATTCATTTAAGAAAATAAGAAACGAAAAATTGTATTATGATCATGATTTGAAAACAAGGGTTGACTTAGAACATTCTTTGCCTGCTGTACTTGAAGTAATTAGTCAGGTAGATATATATGCAAGGGAAAAATAAAAAACTGATTCAAAAATCTATTAAATAAATACTTGAATAAATAGGCATATACATTTTTCGACGTCGAAATGTATATGCCTATTTTATATGTTTTTTTTAGTTTTGTAGTAAATTCCATCCTCAGAGATTTTTAAGTTCGTCATCTCAATAAGGTGACGTTGCTCATTGTCGGCCATCACCATCCGAGCTGCTGAAGCAGTCCCATGAGGATATCGAGGTGACAGAACGATTGAGTAAGGTCGGGCGCATCATCGGTATTAAACTGCTTGATCATATCGTCGAGGGCATGAACGAATCTACTGCGGGTCAAAGAGGCATCATATCGCCTTATGTCGATCTTAGTAAAATCATCATATGTACGTCTTGATCTCATCTGTCTGTGTTAGCGGAGAAGATTGAAGAGCTTTCAATCTAATGCGTGAGGCTGTACGCTGCAATGGCAGCAACACCTTCTACCCGCCCACCGGACCGATAACGAAAGTTGCCAGTCACTGGGACAGCAAGTGGCGTGATGAGGGTCTACCATCGCCTGTTTATTGATTCGCTGTCTACGGAAACAATCAGAGTTGAACAGTGATATGAGATGAATCGCCCCGGCAACGTAGACATTCTTGTCAGCGGAACAGAATCGAACCCTTCACAGTGGGAGGTCGAAATGGAAGGAGGGAGTATTTTTGTAGGTGCACGATACATTACGATATAGAGAGACGGACAGTCTGTTCATCGCTTCGATTGTCATCTTCACTGATTTATTGACGGCAGAGGATAGAAATGGTCGATAGTGTATTGTGAATGGTCTGTAGGTAAAAATCTTCAGAATATATCGATCATTCACACCACATTGGACTAATGATGAAACGTCTAGTTGAAAGATGTCATGAGAGCAGCCCTTTGTTTCGGAAATCCAGAGGATGGTTTGGTGTGTTCTCATCATACATAGCCATAGATTAATATGACCGTCATCGTATGATGCTGCAGGTGTTAAAAAATGAACATCAATGATAATGTTAATATATGTAAGTCATAATTGCTTTTTAGTGTGCAAAGGAGAGATTCACGTGAGTCGGTTTGGAATATCTAAGATGGACATTTCACCACCACTCGGTATGCCGTTCATTGGTTATAGTCGACCGGATGGTATTTCTGAAGTTCACGATCCACTCTACGTCACGGCATGTGTGTTCGAGAGTGAGAAGGCGAAGTCCGTATTCGTCAGTATCGATAACATCGGCATGTTAGTTGAAGATACGAACCTGATACGAGAGGGAATGGGGAAACGTCTCGATATGAGTGAAGAAAAAATTACGGTCGTATTCTCGCATACACATTCGGGGCCAGCGACGGCAAGTACGGATTCACTCGTTCTAGCCTATAAAACGTTGCTCATTCAGCAGACAGTTGAAGCTGTCGTCAAGGCTAATGATAACCTAGAAAATGCCGAAGTGGGCTGGCATGTCACGGATGGGAAGATTGGGGTCAATCGAAGAGAAAAGACGACAGAAGGATACGCGAAGATGGGGACGGATCCAGCTGGTATCGTCGACGAGAGAATTGGTACGTTATTGATCCGTGATCCATCGGCGAAGCATCTGATTGGTGCCCTCATCTTTTGTACGGCACACCCTAATGTGTTGAAGTCAGATAGTATCTCCTTGTCTGGTGACTATCCTGGGATTGCTAGAAAGATTTTAGAACAGTCACTCTCCTGTCCGGTCGTGATCATCCAAGGAGCGGCCGGAAATGTGAATGCGAAATATCGTGGGGATCAGGCGAGTCTCAAAAAAATGGCCTACGCGCTTATCGGAAATATCTTGACCATGGTACCAGAAGTAACCTTCCATCCGATCTTCAAACACAGTGTACAATCCGTCAGCTATCCAATGAGGCTCGATGATGTACCAAACCCGACTGACATAGAAAGTATGGCATCACGAGCAGAGGTGGATTGGAATGTCAGTCCGAAACGATGGCGTGACTACATGGTGGAGCGATGGGAACGACGATCAACGACTATAGTGATGGATATAGAAGTCCAACTATTTCAACTCAATGAGGGATCGTTTGCTGGCATCCAGATGGAGCCTTTTTGTGAATCTGCCTTGTTCATCCGACAATCACGTCAAGACGACCTCGCGTTTTTCGGGGGCTATACAAACGGATATATTGGGTATTTGCCGACGGAAGAAGAATATCCGTACGGAGGATATGAAGTCACAATCAATCCAGTCGTATATGGTCCTGTTACAGGGTTATGGATGCCACCTGTTTCCTCGACGGCTACAGAAATCACTAAAACGATTTTGGAACTTTATCATACATAGTCGTATTCATAGGTTGTCTACCAGTTAGATACTTAACTTGCTTCTCAACAATGCTGAGAAACTTGAATGTTTATCCATCGAAAAGTAGCTCGAGTGTATTCGGAAAATCTTAGTGTTTTGAACATCCGTTCGCAATCGCTTTAGGAAATCGCGTTCTCTAACACTTATCGTTCTTTAAGAGAAAATATTTCGAAATCTGAGAAAAAACAAAGGAGGGTGAAACACATTGAAAAAGTTCGACCTGAATATTGAGCAGGTACTCGAAAACTGGGAAGTCTATCATGCTCTTCGAGAAATCATCGCCAATGCATTAGACGAACAGGTTCTGACACGATCAGAGAATATCCGTATCGAACGTGATTCGGATGGCCGCTGGCGCATCCGTGATTATGGCAGAGGCTTGCAATACGTACACTTCACGCAAAATGAGAACCAGGAGAAGTTGGATCATCCGAATCTAATTGGGCGTTTTGGTGTCGGATTGAAGGATGCGATGGCGACGTTCGATCGTCATGATGTCGGCGTTGAGATTCTATCCAGACATGGGCGGTTCACCTTAGGAAAGAGTAGTAAACATGCGTTCGAGGATGTTATGACGCTCCATGCGTATATTGATCCACCCCTCGATGATGCGTTCGAGGGGACCGAATTCATCCTCTCGAACATCTCTGAAGAGGATATCCAGAAAGCAAAGCGACTCTTTCTACTCTTCAGTGGCGAAGAGGTACTCTCCACCGTTCAGTACGGTCAAATCTTAGAAAAAAACGGTCATACAGCGAATATTTACATCAATGGCGTGAAGGTCGCAGCGGAGGAGGATTTCCTCTTCTCCTACAACATCACTTCCTTGACGAAGGCGATGAAGAAGGAATTGAATCGAGAACGTACGAACGTCGGACGTACCGCCTATTCATCTCGTGTGAAGCAGATACTCCTCGAGAATAAGGAGCCTCGTACGACTCGTCTTCTAGTAGAATCAGTGAATCAGTTCACGGAAGGAGGGCTTCCAGTCGAGCTTACATGGAAAAACGTGGCGATCCATTCCTGTAAGCTATTGAATATGCTTGAGGACGTCGTGTTCATGACATCCTCCCAAATCAGGAGCCACGCCTCAATCATGGACGATGTCAGCGGATACAATTATAAAATCGTCACCATTCCGGAGAACTTGGGTAGTGCGTTGATCCACCAGAAAGACGAGGTAGGAAGGCCGATATGGGATTTAAGTACATTCGTCGAGGAAGTAAAAGATGCACTCTCTTATCAAATCGTACCAGTAGAAGAACTGAGCAAACAGGAACGTATCCTTTGGGCGATGAGGACCGACATATTGAATATGTTAGGTCCGATGCCATCTCAAATCTAAGAAGTGAAGCTTGTGAAATCCATTGACTTCGCATTCGATCGCAACCAGACATTGGGATTATGGCAAGGTGATAGTGGAACAATTTTGATTGCTCGATCCCAGTTACGTTCACTGGTAGCATTCACAGGGGCGCTTCTACACGAAAGGGCGCATGCAAGTAGCGGACGACCAGATGTCGACCGAGAATTCGAACTAGAGTTGACGCGTTATATAGGTTCTCTAGCGGAAGGTCTAATCCAACAACAACCATCTCACAAGGATATGAGTGAACTATTTGTTACGGCACAGATAAATCCTGAGCACAATGCAGGCGCGAAGCCTAACACGGGGTTCTTCAAAAGCCTCTTTGGTAACAAGTAATAGTCTTAGTCTTGTACAGGTACTAATCAGATACTGAGCCGATATGATTTCGACGTCGAAATGTATACAAACTTTACGTCCGTCTGATGAAGGAAAGATTTAGTATCCTCTCGAGAGGAGAATGGAGAGACACCTATCGGTTGCATCATATCTAGTAGGGACATATGAACGCTTTGAATGAAGGTTTCCCACATCGAGAAGGATACACAAACAAACGATCATGATGAAAAACAGTCCAATCCTTGAGTAGAGAACTCACCAAAGGATTGGATTGTTTTATTTCTAGATTAACAGTCATCAGGAGACTAGCAGATAAAGATTTGATTACACGAGCGAGATGATATGTGACTCCATAGATAATGTAGACGGGACTTCAAGATCAAAGTTATCGAGTGCCATTATAGGTGGCCACACTCCCACGGAGGACAGTCGATCAGCATCTCATTATGTCTCACAATATGCGGAAATAAATATTTTGTCGTAACTAAGTCTGATATCGTAAAAAAAGTACGAAGAATGATAAGTACAACGACGAAAAATTAACACGATGGTGCCCATGTACGTCATGATTCATTCAATGATGTAGAATTACTTCGCCTCGTCTAATCGAATGGAAACTCAATCTTGTTTTGGACTTCGGATAATCCATGAATCACTCAGGCTTTGCAAGATAACTTGCTTTATTTCTGTGCAAGATTTCTGTATACAAGGGAAGTTCTAGCAGTTCGAAGAAGACGAGGGAGCTTTTATAGGCTTTGCTACTTTCATCAAAACTGTATCCCAAGGCTTCGAACAAAGAACCCTGTTGATAATAAAGCTGACCAAGTAATGACATATCGGATGAATATATAGAGGACTGAATACCTTCGTTTGTGTATCGCAAGGAATCCTCAAACTTCTTTTGGATGAAAGACAACTTACCTAGGTTATACAACACCTTGGTTTTGAAAGAGATACAATGATCATCCAAAGGTATATTAGCTAGTATTTGACTGTACATGCTGAAGCTTTCTTCATACCTCTGATTCTCGGCTAGAATGATGGCGATGGAGTTTTTGATGGAAAGATCTATCATGACGTCCGTACCGACTGTTTTGTTCAGTAAGAGCAATGACAACTCAATCCTACAAGTCTCGGCATCGATGCGTCGTATGTAATAGGATGAAAGATGCTTTTTCCAAAGTATGAACTTCTCCAGTTCTCCGCTCATGATCGGAGAACTGGTCATGAGCTCTTCGATGTAAATCGTTAGTTCATGGTATTTCTTTTTATTCGAAAGAAGCAAGATTCGGTTTTTTATTTCCTTGGATATTTCTACTTCCTCATGGCTCAAAATATCAAAGAAATGTGTCAATGGCGTGTTCAATCTTACCGCGATAGAAGCCAATAAATCGATGCCCGGAAAAAAGTCGCCGGCTTCGATTCGACTGATTTCTGATTGACTACATATTTCTGAGGAAAGTTGCTGTTGAGTAATCTTTTTAGACTTCCTGATTTTCTGTATCTCACGTCCTAATCTTTCTTTGCTTAGCATGCTATAGGTTCTCACTTTCAAAAGTATTGATTCATAAGAAAAGTATAGCGTCCGGTCGTTTTCTTTACAATTCATCGAATGGTGAGAGGAGGGGGCTGAAGGAGAGTGCGTGAGACAGGACGGAGAAGAAGCTGAAGAAAGCAAAAGCGCCAGACAGAAGAGTTGCACGATAACAAATTTAATTCAATATGAGGTGAGAGAATGAAAAAGTACACAGCTGACAAGATCAGAAAGAAGTACCTGGAGTTTTTCGTATCAAAGAATCACAAAATTATTTCGAGTACATCCATCATCCCAGAAAACGATCCGACCGTCCTATTCATCACGGCCGGCATGCAACCATTGGTCCCTTATCTATTAGGAGAGAGTCACCCTCAAGGGACGAAACTGACGAATGTCCAAAGATGTGTGAGAACGGGAGACATCGAAGAGGTTGGGGATGACACGCATTGTACGTTCTTTGAAATGCTAGGGAACTGGTCGTTGGGCGATTATTTCAAGGAAGAATCGATTCGATGGAGTTGGGAGTTTCTCACCTCTAAAGATTGGCTGGGGATAGATCGAGATAGACTGTACTTCACCGTTTTTGAAGGGGATGATGATGCCGCTAGGGATGTCTCATCCTATCAACATTGGCTGGACCAAGGTGTCAGTGAAGAACATATCTTCTTTTTACCAAAAAACGATAATTGGTGGGGACCAGCTGGGAAGAGCGGTCCTTGTGGCCCGGATACAGAAATCTTTATCGAGACCGAAAAAGAAAAATGCTCGGGAAGTTGCAATCCTTCGTGCGATTGCGGAAGATTCATCGAGATTTGGAACAACGTGTTCATGGAATACAACAAGGATGAAAGAGGCTTCTTCACGCTATTGAATCAGAAGAACGTAGATACCGGAATGGGACTGGAACGCATTCTCGTAGCATTGAATGGTGGATCCATCTATGAGACGGACGTTTTTGAGGAGACGATTGCAACAATCCAGTCGCTAGTGCGACTGGAAAACAGTGATGATCAGATGGAGAAGTCAATCAGAATCATAGCTGACCACATCCGTACTTCTGTATTCATGTTAGGGGACCATAAGGGAATGGCTCCTTCCAATGTCGATCAAGGGTACGTCCTCCGTCGCCTTATCCGAAGAGCAGCTAGACATGCTCAGATGTTAAGCATCGATGATGACGGGCTGATCGAAGTCGCACGAACTGTGGTCAGAAAATATCAACACGTGTATCCGGAGCTTCGAGAAAGAAACGAAATCATTACAAATGAACTAAAAAAAGAACTGGAGCGTTTCAGAAAGACACTCATAAATGGTCTGAAAGAGTTTGAAAAGGTAGTCAGCAATATACCAAATGATCAGCTGGTGCTTGGTGGTAAAGATACTTTTCGATTGTATGAGACCTTCGGATTCCCGATCGAGTTCACGCAAGAGCTGGCCTCGGAACGAAATCTACGCATCGACATGTCGGAATATCAGGAGTTCGCCATGTCTCATCGTCAACGTTCCCAGGAAGGGGGGGCAAAGAAATTCAAAGGTGGATTAGCAGACCGTTCAACTGAGACGACAAGGCTTCATACTGCGACACATCTTCTGCACGAAGGATTGAGAAGAGTGTTGGGGGAGTCGGTGGAACAACGTGGTAGCAATATTACGGCCGAAAGACTACGGTTTGATTTTACGTTCCATCGAAAGGTGACCCAAGAAGAAATAAAGAGGTTGGAGGATTTAGTCAATGAACAAATCAGCAAAGGACTAGCAATCAGTATCAAGGAGATGAGTGTAGACGAGGCGAAAAAAAATGGGAGCTATCGGACTATTCGAAAGCCGATACGATGAAAACGTCAAGGTGTATTCGATTGGTGACTTTTCGCTAGAGATTTGTGGTGGTCCGCATGTGATGAATACACGTGATCTTGGGAAGTTTAGAGTGATCAAAGAAGAAAGTTCCGCTAGTGGTGTACGAAGAATCAAGGCGCAGTTGACCGAATGACTGTGAAGAGTATGTTTCTCTCATGGATGAGAACCTCACGGATTTGCAAAGACTGGATGTTGGAGTGTTAAGTAGATAAAAAAGTGGAATGTTATGGACTACATTGTTCATTCCTTCGTCCCACAATATCCGTAAACCCATCTTCTTTTCACTTATTTATAACTCTTTGTAGACATTGATATCGAGTTATTCTTCTTCTGTAGATAAGTTTGTTAATCATATGGGGTTTGAGATGCAAACTGGTCTGTTAGGGACGTCTCCATATATGTTTGCATCTGGTTTAGACAATTATTTGGAGCATAACTATTCGTTGTTTCATGATGCTTGGATTAATCAATGAACTTATATTGACTAGGCATATGGAGTTTGAGGGTTATACAAAGTTCATTGATGGTAATTTTTATAGAATCGGGATTAAGTTCAATGGAAATAAGAATCCTGAGCTCAAGCAGTTTTACCCTGTCAATCAATTCTGGAGGTTCTGAAATGAAGATTAAAGTGATTAAAAACATCATGGTGCTGTTTCGGGAGGAAGAGAAGCAATCTATTCCGTTGTTGGAGTATCTTGAAATGAACGGCTTAAGCATCGAGGAATTGGTGGAAGACGAAGCCATGAATGGTGATTTTATAATTGAAATCGAACTAGAGGATGATTCAATAACCTGGTCATATGATGTTCATGAATTAGAAGAGACGTCACAAGTGAATTTCATGGTGTATTTCATCTGTAAATGGAAATGGATTTGGGAATGGTATTCAGAAAGATTCTTAGAACATGACATAAAATTTAACGTTTATCCGACTATAATTGATTACGCCAAAGCTCGTATACGTCCACTTGAATTGATGGAAGAGCAGGTTTTAGAATTAGAAGGGTATACCAAAGAAGACTTGATCTTTTATTACGGATCAGGACCATTCGATGATTTTAAAAAAGCGGATCAAAATCTAAATCAAATCTTAGAATTTGATGAAATAAATAATAAAGAAAAAATGCGGGAAGAAGGACTTTATTTTGACTCGGAGATGGATAGATGGATAGATGTTCCAGCTTCTCTTGACAACATAGGAGAGGCAATCCGGAAATTATCAATTGCAAGATGAGGTTAGTATAGTAAAGTTAAACAAATATTTTATGAATGGAGATGAAGAGGCGTACGATGAAAAGTCGCATGCCTCTTCATCTCCATTTGGTTAAAAAATAAAAAAATCTAAAAACTCTAGAAAATAATAAGGTCGATACAAAAATAAACCGGAAGTAAGTTTATATTTGATTTCGAGACTTTTCTCCATAGGGTGGTACATCAATCTATTTTAAAGTAAAGCGAGCGTTATACATAACACGAAACCGCGGTTGTAATGCAAGAAAAATAAAATTTTGAATAAAAATATACGGAGATGAAAATAATGAAAATTGATTTTATAGAATTGAAGTTTAAAGATGAAAAAGGTCATATTAAATCGCTCGATGAATTTTCGGAGATGTTCGAAATGGGATTCTATCTTGTTGAACACCCAGAATGGACAGTTCGGACAAGAGTTATAATGGATATAGATTCGGACTGTGAAAATCGTATATTTAGCTTTGACTTCAATAGGAAAGATATTGAATGGGGGCATTACTGGGTAGACAAGCTTATTCAGAAGTGGACTATCATTTGGGAGTGGTATTATCAATCACATATTGATTCAAATCAGAAATTTACACTAGGATCAACTACGATTGAAGATGCGAAAATGAGATTCGGGGAGAATAGCGAAGAACATAATAGTATCAGGTCCTTATCTAATGTAGCGCTAGAAGAGGAAGTGGGGACGAGTGAATCGGAGTTGAATAGAGATAACATGGAGTGGGTTTTAGATTTCGATGAAAAAAACTCGATAGAACGAATGAGAGAAGAAAAAATGTACTTTGATCATGACTTGAAAATTTGGATTGATTTAGAACATTCTCTTCCAGCTATAAGAAAAATCATTAGAAAAGTAGATACTTTTGAAAGACCTTCCTCAGAAGACTGAAGTATAATCCAATAAAGAAAAGACTTCTTTAATTGGTGGGAAGTATCAAAAGCGTCTAAGTCAGGATTCGATTGCACAAACGAAAGAAGGTTTCAATATAATAATGTGAGCCACTTCCCATCAATTAGATAGGACTGATAAAGCAAGTAGATGAGCAAAATGATTTTAAAACAAGATGTGAATCCTAAAATTTAAAATCTACATCCTGAATATGGACGATGACCTTATCAGGATGAATTGATGGAGTGAAGCCTCAGAATGATTAATGAATTCAGCCGTGAACTACCAGAACTCAAGCCCAACGGCAGGGATAGAGAGTTTAAAAAGTATTCCGATGACATAAAGGCTAGAGTATTGTATGAACACTTAATCAACAATAGGACGCATAGATGGTTAGACATAAACGTTCTAGGCATAACAAGTGGTAATACTAAAGGTCGAGATTCAGCAAACATTCTTTACTATCTAGGAATGAAGGCCGATTACAGAGGTCTTTTTGGTGGTCAGGACATAGTTGACGTCATTTCCAACCTTGGGAATAATCATCAAGATTTTAAGATTGCCATTGAATTGTTGAACCGAAACTATGAGTTGCAAAGACTAGAGGATGTCGTGGGGTTAGATATTGAATCGGAAGAAGTAGAAGAAGGGGGTTTGGTCGAAGGAGGGATTAAGTATCGATATGTCAAAAGCTACGAACGAAAACTAAAAAATAGATTGTTGGCAATCAAGGAACATGGTGTCATCTGTAAGGCATGTAACTTTGATTTTAAAGCCGTTTATGGAGAACGCGGAAGAGAATATATCGAAATCCACCATATCCAGCAACTGAGCGAACTTAGTGAACCTACCGAAATCAACCCTAGAACCGATTTAGTCCCGCTCTGTGCTAATTGCCATAGAATGATTCATCGAAAAAAGGATGAGGTATTGACGATAAATCAATTGATTGAAATCCTAGAAGAGAACAAGAACTGAAATCCGTTAGTCATAGTATGATTTAGGACTTCCAATCAATAAAAGATGTTTTAAGTGCTTGATACAGACTCGAAAGAATTCATCAGAATTTTTTGTGGAGATAGATGCACTTCGAATTTAAATGATAAGCGAAAGAGTGTAAACGTTTCGACATCGAAATGTTTACACTCTATTTCTTTTATGTTTTTTCATATTCTCGAAAGATCAGTATACATTGATAAAAGGATGAGTTTATTGACTTAGGATGAATGAGAAAACGAGTAAGAGCATTTAAGAGGTATTTAAAATAGGGTCTATGAATAAGTGATCAATAATGGTCGTCTAAAATACAAAAAAAGAAGACTCATATAGTTACTTATACATAAGTCTTCTCCATCTTATTTGTAGATATCCCGTCGATGTCCAATCTCGAGAATCAAAATCACGACTTTCTCATCTTGGATGTCAGCAATCAGGCGATAGTCGCCAATACGATAATGCCATTCACCCGAACGATTCGAGACGAGTCCCTTTCCATGACGATGCGGGTCATCCGTCCCGACCAGGTTCTTCTTGATCCAGGACATGATAATCCGCGTTTGTTGGGAATCAATCTTCTTAAGAGTCTTTTGAGCCTCGCGCTCAAACTCTATGGTGTATGCCTTCATTCTAAGTCAAGGTCCTTCATCATGTCGTCAAACGAGATTGCTTCTGATTTTTTACGGTGCGCTGCCATGGAATCATGATAGAGTTGCAAATCGATTTCGTCTTCAATCCGATCCAGGACGGCATCGCGGACGAGTGTAGAAATCGTGATGTTCTTCGCCTTCGCATATTCCTTGATGAGGCGTGTATCCTGATCATCGAGCCGTACAGAAATGGTACTCATACTTATCATCCCCTTTGTAATACATTGTAATACAATTTCGAATTCTAGTATATATGTAGATGAGCCAGGATAAAAGTCTCTTAGCAGAGAAAATGAGATGAACATGGTCCTATCAGTATTAACTTGACCATACTTATCGATTGCATACCGTGACTACTTTTTCTTCATTCCGAGAGATGGACGCTTAAAATTTGCTTGAACGGAACAATCTCGACGTTAAGGTTTCGCTTCACGAGATTAACCTCTTCTCGCATATAGTCGAGCTTCTCGATGAAGGCACCGAAACGATACGTCAAGGGGCCTTTGATTGCTGTTACAGTAACAATATCTCCGCTGAATATGGCATCGTTCAGTGCATTCTCTATGGTCCCGTAGATGGATTCTTCCGTATCATCGAACTGGAAATGATGAACGTCTTGATAGGATCGTTTCAGCATTAACTTGTGGTCTGGCATCAAAAAAGGCATCCATTTCTTATTGCCCCGGTCTTCATAACGTACAAAGTCACTCCTTTACATAAAAAGAACATTAGTTCTTTTTATGTACCTCGATTTCCTGATTTTTAATCCATGCTTTCAATATCATTTCAATCTTATCGACTATTTATAAGAAAGAAATAGCGATAATCACTTCATTGCCGACTTAGAGTCACTATATCTTGTAAGAAAAGTATTACATCTATCTCCATTCGATGTGTATGATACTCTCTTGTCGCTTCGGATTGAAGGACAAGTTGGTGTGATTGCTCCTCTTTTTAATTCTTTCTACTTTGTAAACGTTCCTATCATAAGGGTTACCTTTAGTGAACCGATTGACTATGTAGAATTGATTAGGTAAATAACAAGCTTGATTATAGTAAAATGATAATCGGTACCTTAAAACGATGGAGGTCATTTAATGATAAGAAAAGAAACACCAATAGAAGAATTTTTGCTCGAAGCAATGAATCATGCGGGTGTCTCTTTGCCCATCATTATTGGTGAAGGAGCATGGCATATGGCATGGAAAGTGAAGAAAGAGGATGAAGAGTTGGTGCTTCGAATCCCCAAAAAAATTGCTTACGGAAAGCCAGTTCCATTCGATCGAGACGCATTAACTGCAGAATATTCTGCAACAAAATGGTATTACGAATCCGTGAATAAAATGGTCCCAGGTGGTGCACCAGCGTTTTTTAAATTTCATGTTACGCCTGAACTCACGTATACGTTGGAGTCATTTGGCGGAAAATCATTGCCTTTAAGAGAAATGTCGCTATTCGATGCGTTGCGTGTAGGTAGACAAATTGGAGCCATCTATCGAAAAATAGAAAGTCTTACGCCTGAAATTGAGGGATTTGGTCGTTTAGCATGGACAGAAAATAAAGGACTCCATGGAACTATAAACGAGGAATTTCGGACGTTTTTTCAAGAAAAAAGTCTAAATCACGTCCATAATTATCAAAAACTAGTTAACGCGTACCCGATTTTTCAAGACAATAGGGTGGAACATGCACTTCAAATAGTGACTACGAATCGAAATCGCCGAATCGTTTCGGCAAGATTAGTCAATCAAGACGTCTCGCCTGAAAACATTTTGTTGAGAGGGGACAGCGTCTGCCTGATTGATCCATACCCAATTGTCTATGAACCTCGTGAGATGGCCGGCAATTTCATGAACTTGTACGAGACTTTATTTAGAATGTTAGCAAAGACCCCACGCTATAAAAAACATCAGTTTGAGAAATGTGAGGATATTCTAAAGGCTATAGCTACAGGATTTCTTGAGGGATATAGTGATGGTGATCTAGCTGTTTCTCGAGAAGTCAGAGGTGAGCAGTACCTTCAATTGCTCGAAACGGCTTACCAACATCATTGCTTGTTGATTAGAACATTGACGTCAGAGGATATCACTCGATACGGACATCGGAAAGAAATCGAAGAGCGTCTCGCTATTTTAGGTGATGAGATAAAACAATTTGCTGAGACTTACGTCTTCTGAATTTTGTGTATTGAGTACCTGACTTACAATTATCTCGACTTGCACTTATGCTAGGAATAATAAATGGTGAGGGACTAGCTTATTAACCGATCAATAGTGCAATCTTCTTGAATGATGTGAAGTAAATCCATTTGCCCTTTTGTAAGATTTTCTTGAGCTTAATTTTTAACGGAAAATTAATGGATTGTATGCGTTAATCAATGCGACCTTTTATTGCGGTTGCGTTCCTAAAGCTTATTATTTCAATTATCAGAAATGGGATGTATTTTCACCTTTTGATCTTGACAGGTCGAGTTATCGTAAGTAAGTAAGTAAGTAAGTAAGTAAAAGGGACGTTGATAGTACAAACGGTACCTATGTAACGTTTGTGAAAATATTACGTTTCTTCAAGAGATGATTCCTGCATATGCTACAGGAATCATTTTTTCACTTCATCGGCATAATAGCACCCGTCAATCGTGACGTCTTCTGTCACATCATTCTGAAGGACGATACTTTTCGCAATGACGCGCACCAACAGACTGCACTAATTCGACATCGACGATTTCTTTACAATCATTATCTTCTGCTACGATTATGTTTGTAGTCTCAAACGTTTCAAATTCAAAAAGAGTATAGCGTATAATATTATAAGAGTATATAAATACAAAAAATGTAGTTAAAGAGGTGTTTTAATGAATTTTTGGGATGAATTGTTAGAAGATGAGGTTGCTTTATCGCTAAGTAAAAAAGAAGTGAAACAAATCGAAAAAGAATTGGGCGCTCGTCTCCCTAAAAAATATATCGAAAAGCTAGAAGAACAGAATGGCGGGGATCTTGTATTCGATTCAGTGAACATTGATTTCGAAAATACATGGTCTGATGAAGAAGATGGTCTTCATCTACCTTTGTATCGCTTCAACCCGTTAACGGTCGAGGAATTTGAAAATGGCGTGTCCACGTTGAACGAATGGGGATTAACAGGAAAAATGATGATGTTCGGCGAGGGCGAAGGTAGTTATCTCTGGTACTTCGATTTCAACGACAATCCTAATGAACCACAAATTTGGTGTTTGGATATTTCGGATGTGACAATAAATCTCGTAGCGGAAAACTTCGACCAACTCCTTGAAAATCTTGTTAGACGAAAAGGTGAAGTTGAATTATCACGCGATGATGTATTTGCCGACTATCCGACGATGGATGAGATTAGAGAAACTATCGCAGGGGATAACGAGGACGAGCGACTCGTGGCTTATCGCATGTGGTTGACGCGACTCGAAGATATTGAAGGATTGGTCAACGAATTACGTCAACGTGTTCACGACTCAAATGATGAAGACGAACTAGATTCATATGCGGAGCTATTGGCTGAAATCTTGACGAGCTATTCAGCCGAAGGCATCATGACACATGAGCAGGCGATTGCGTTATTCAATGAGAAGGAAGAGGTATCGGATTTGAGTCATGTCATTGTACAGCTCGAATCTGATATGTGAAAGATCAAAATCCTTTTGCAACACATCATTGAAACAAAAAGAGACGAATCCCGGTTTTGTGGGGATTCGTCTCTTTTTTAGTGTGATTCAGCATTTTATGCCAGTAGGGAGACAAGACTTTTCAAATGTCTGAAAACGCGTCGCTCAAGGTTTTCTACGGCTCGACGTTTGTTTTCTTCGCGTGCATGTCTGTATCCTATGGACCGTAGACGGCATTGATTTTCGCGATGTACGCACTGATCGTCTTTTTCCCGGAGTTCTAGAAAGAGGGTATCATTCCGCAGCCTTCTTTGCTTTCAGGGTGCCGATGAGGACGAGAGAATCCATTTTTGCTGCTGCAATCTCGCAGAAGTTGCGTACCTATTCATATTCCGGCTACCTAGACGACGTAGCATATCAATCATCGCGTTCGACACCGAATAACGTTAGACCTTCATTTCTGCCGCCCTATTTGGAATAAGTGATGCGGTAAATGATCATTTCAAAGGCATGAATCAGAGCGATACCTCTCTGTCTGATGAAAATGGACCGCAAGCCGTCCTGTTTCCGTACTCTAGCTCGCTCCTCGTTTTGGCTCAAAGCAAGCTTTTCGCTCGCGGTCTCCGGAAGCCTTCGTTGCGGTGCGCTGTCCGCCTTTTTTAATCTTTCCCTGCGGTCACCCTTGCCCCGTCTCGCGACGCTCGTTGCGTTCCCGTCAACAGGACGGCACCGTGTCGGACTGCATCCCACTCGCGAAAGGAGCTGTTCCATGACTGACTACACTCGTTGAAATCACCCGTATCCGCCAAGAGGTCCGAGCACTATACGTATCGCGCTCGAGACGACGCATATCACCGAGTGGGTTGTATAAGGATTGAAGATTTTCACCCCAACGCTCATAGAGACGCGACCACTCACGGATTAGTTCACACGCTATCCCGAATTCTTTCGCCATACCTTGGTATCCTTCTCGTCCCGTCAGATAATGCTCAGCGACCTGGACTTTAAACGCCTTCGTGTATTTGACCATAAAGAAACACCTCATAAAAGTTGGATTCTCATGTCCAACTTTTATGGGGCAGTTCAAAATTAGACAGTTTTATTATTTTAACTGTCTAATTTTGTGAGAGCATATCAATCTGTAGTTAAGATGTTTTTTGTTTTTTTACGTATTCAATTGCAGCTTCAATATCAATCAATCCATTTCCATATTCTGTTTTATCTCCTAGTGGGACTGCGGTTTGAATTAAGATGTTTTTAATTTCATGATTAGAAAGTGTAGAGTCATATTCTTTTAATAATGCAGCGCTTCCTGCTACGAAAGAAGCTGCAATAGAAGTCCCGTCAATGTATGCATATTTATTATTTAATGAGGTTGTGAGAATATCCTTTCCTGGAGCCATTAAATCAATTTTGCTCCCTATACTTGATTGAGACCATCTTCTTTTGTCTTTTTTGACTGCGCCAACGCTTAATACTTCTTTATATTTTGCTGGATAAGCAATATAATTTCCCTTTCCTTGATAACCTAAATTGCCAATCGCAGAAATTAAAAGAGTCCCATTCTGATCGGCTTTTTTAATCCACTTTTCAAGTTCGCTATTGGGTTTCAGAGTTCCCAAACTCATTAATACAATATCGATTTTATGATCAATCGACCATTTTAATCCTTTAATCACCTGTTCAAAATCTCCACTTTTGTTATCATTCAAAACCTTGATTGAATATATATCAGATTGTGGGGCTATGCCTGTAATTCCTATATTATTTTTTTGAGAATTAATAATTCCACTTAGTTGGGTACCATGTCCGTTATTATCTTTATCACTCGATTCTTTAGTGAAATTTATACTTTTTTTAATATGTAAATCTCGGTGGTCATAATCTATTCCAGTATCAAGTATGGCAATTGAAATTCCTTTACCTTCAAGTTTGAATTTATTTTTAGTTTCGTTAACTTTAAGTGCATTGATGCCCCAATGATTTTTCTCTATGATTTCATTTTTACTTTTTTTATTATCTTCTAACAAAAAAAAGAATCCGATAACTAAAAGTAAAGCAAGTAAGGTAACTATGATTTTTTTCATTGTTTAGTATCATCCTTAATAATATTTAAAAAATCACTTATAAGCTCATAACACGAGCTCATAAGTGATTTTTTATTTATTCAAAACATGCGCTATAAACAGATCCGACGTTAAAAATCTCGATTACTGCAGCGACAGTATCAGGTCCAGATTTTTTAGCAGCAGCTTTTACAGCAATTTTGATTGCAGCTGATTTAGTAGCTTTAAACTTACGAGCTGAATTATATGATTTAATCAACGTTTTAGTAAACGTTGTAGCTCCACCTGCAGTTTTGATGATGGATTTTAATTTTGTGATTTTTGCAATAGGGAATACATTTGTAGCGATTGCTAAGCCGATGGCAGAAGCACAACCGACAACTCCGAATGCTACAACATCACCTTCTTCTTTAACGACAACCCCATCAGAGACGTTATCTTGTAAATAATCTACTACTGCTTCGTCACCTTCGTTGATGACATCCTCTGGAAGAGTCTCTACAGCAGCGAATACTTCTTCAAGGTCTTTTGCTTGCTCCTCTGAAATATATGTATCATTTTCAAGACTTGCTTCTTCAAGAGCAACTTGATCTGAATCAGCTGCAGATACACTTCCGACTGCAGAGAAGATTAGAACTCCCGATAGAATAGAGCTCATTAATTTTTTGTAGAAAGACATAGAAAAAACCCCCACTTTATTTTAAAATTTCCAACAGAGTAAATAATAAACAAATATCAAAAGAAAGTAAAGAGGAAATTCCTTTTATCTGTAAATACTTTGTTGTTTTAAAATAAACATGGAAGTTATTGTGAAAACGTTAATTGTATGATTTTGCTTTAAAGAACTCGATGATTGGCAGAATAACTAAAGCTAAAGCGAAAATTATTATGAGATCAATATTTGGTTCTCCGTTCTTGAATTTATCAAAACAAATAAATAGGAAAATTAAAATTGTTAAGATTTTATAGCTAATCGACGAACTTTCCAATGTCACTTTTTTTCCTAATTCATCGTTGGGAATAAGCTTTTCATCTTTCCCTGATTGCGACCAAGTAAAATATGAGAAAAACATAATCAACAACAAGGCAAGTTGTACAATGGAGAAGAAGTTTATATAATTCTCGATTACCATGCTTGTAATTACTCCACCTGTTAATACAATAAAAGAAATTAAAAATACGATGGTTTTATTTTTTTTATTCATGACTATTCTCCTGTCCAAAAAGAAATAAGATATCAATTCGTGTTTCTAGCACCTCAGAAATTTTAAAAGCTAATTGTAGTGTAGGATCATACTTATTATTTTCAATTGCATTTATGGTTTGCCGACTTACATTACAGGATTGTGCAAGTTCATTTTGAGAAATGCCCAATTCTTTTCTTTTGGATTTTATAATATTATTCAAATGGTTCCCCCCGAAAAAAATGTCAAATACTTTTTACACTTTGATATTAATATCTTCACTGATAAATGTCAAATACTTTTTACAGTTTGGTTAGTGATGTAATAAGATCATTATAGATTTTTACAAAAAAACGGATGTTTCATCCAATACAAATTAAACTTCGGTTCAGTTATTGTATGAATTTTTATGATCTGAATTAAGAATGCAAAAGATATATGATTTACTGACTGTATAATTATGTACAACACACCGCTTTTTAAAATTGAGGAAAACGTGTTAGATATGGTAAGGGGCATGACGATTTGGAGTATACATCTGAAATAGGGAATAGATCCTTTATGATGCATAAGAATGAACGCAATATTGACGTCTATCATGCGAGTACATAAAAGGATTATCAAAAAATAAATTGTAGTACGATCTTATTTACCGTACATAAATACACATAGAAAAAACAGAACTGAAACATTAATAGTGTCAGTGCTGTTTTTCGCGATTTTCATATACACAAAGAATAGATGCTTGTGACCAATTAGTACCTCCCATGAATATCAATCACTTTATTTTTTTTATTATTTACTTATCTAAAAGAATGGCCCGACGATTTTTGGCATACTCATGTTTGATGAGATATCATTCACAACGATGATTATGATTTAAGCATTGTGCGATACAGCTGATGTAAATACAGTTTAGTTGTAAGAAATATAACGAACGAGAAGCCGAACAATAAATAGAGAGGTGATTGATAGGCCAATAAACTCAATGTCGTGAGTAAAAGGAACGAAAGCAATAAAACATACCCATAACGTACTAAACTAAAAAGAGCTAACTTGAGAGCATCCTTTTTTTTCAGCTCATAATGCGAGAGGATCGGAAATATGAAAACGGAAATAGCTAAAAAGGACAGGCTGACAATTGAGAGACCTGTAAATAAAAGAGTCTGTCTCGTTTCGAGGTGACGAATGATTAAAAAATCAATCAGTAAGAACAGTAAGATGAAGGTCCACAAAATTCCGAACTTTAAATGGTACTCCAACGCTTCTTTGAAAAAATGAATGTAGGATCGGAAAACACTGTAATCTCTATGCACTGACCATTGTCTCGTGACGGCGGTTAGTGCATACAGAGCTGGAAAGATCGTGATGACTGGTAAAAGGGTGATGAAGAAAATGAAGTTCAATTGTACGAGTCCAGTAGTGAATTCAAGAAGTTGAAACAGCTTGTTCTGTTCATGCTTTAAGTTCATAAGTACCTCCCCTGAAGTTCTCCTCAAAAATTAACCAGATTTAGATTCGAGACGATTGAATGGTGCTGTTGAGTTACGAATAATTAATTCCGGTTCATAAATGTGAATGGAACTCATTGATACCTATAGGACGATGATTCAAGAGCAGTCTAATGTACCGAGAGAGCTAATGGAGTGGGCGGATCAGCTGCCGACGCGCCAGAAAATGGAGTCCGTTTTTAATTCTTTGCAGGCCCCTATTCGACCAGAGGAAATCGGTATTTCACCCCTTCTCCTAGCGAATAGCAAGAGAGAAGCGTATCGGCTTCGCGAAAGACACACGTTGTTAAAACAGAGGAGCTTACAGACGACCCACTTTGAAACAGAGGAGCGTTCATTATGACAGAGACAATCGTAAATCCAATCGTAGAACAACGCGCGGATCCATGGATCATGCGTCATACAGATGGCTATTACTATTTTACGGCGTCATTACCTGATTTTAGCGGGATTCCGCTACGTCGCGCTCAGACGCTCGAGGAATTGACTGAAGCAGAAGAGAAAGTCATTTGGGAGAAGCGCTCGACTGGAATCATGAGTTCCAACATTTGGGCGCCAGAATTGCATCATATTCAAGGAAAATGGTACCTCTATTTCGCGGCGGCACGTGAAGATGCTATTTTTGATCATCGCATGTACGTTCTCGAGAATAGTTCAGCTAATCCGTTGGAAGGCGAATGGGTGGAAAAAGGACAAATCAAGACATGGAAAGAATCGTTCGCCCTCGATGCGACAACCTTCGAGCATGAGAATCGGTTATATTACATTTGGGCTCAGAAAGACCCTGAAATCGAAGGGAATTCCAATCTCTATATTTCTGAAATGGAGAATCCTTGGACATTGACAGGGCCCCAGACAATGATTGCGACACCTGAATATACATGGGAAAAAGTTGGCTTTCTGGTGAACGAAGGACCTGCTGTTATGAAGCGGAATGGACATATATATGTGACGTTCTCGGCTAGTGCAACAAATCATAACTATTGTGCAGGTCTTCTTCATATCGATGAAAAAGAAGATGTGTTAGATGCTACTCATTGGAAAAAATACCCTCAACCCGTTCTTACGACAAATGAGTCAATCCGTGAATACGGACCAGGTCATAACAGTTTCACAACACTCGCAGATGGGACCGATATAATTGTCTATCACGCGCGGAACTATAAAGAAATCGAAGGTGATCCATTATGGGATCCGAATCGCCATACGTATATACGACCATTTTCTTGGCAGGGAAATATGCCTGTTTTTAAAAACAGGATGGTCAACGAGGAGGTCACACGATGAACCAGACAGAGGATCAGAATCTTGTTTTAGAGCAACGGGCAGATCCATGGGTGTATCTCCATTCTGACGGTTATTATTATTTTACAGCGTCCGTTCCCGAATACAATCGAATCGAATTACGTCGTGCTACATCTCTTCATGAACTAAAAGATGTAGAAGCGGTGACAGCTTGTGTCAAACCCGATACTGGTCCTATGAGTGATCTGATTTGGGCACCCGAGTTACATCATATTCGTGGAAAATGGTATCTTTATTTTGCAGCTGCGAAGTCACGTGAAATTGTAAACGGACTATTTGATCATCGCATGTTCGTTTTAGAGAATGGTTCGGACAACCCGCTAGAAGGTGAATGGATAGAACGGGGACAAATTAAAACAGAGTGGGATTCGTTTGCTCTTGATGCGACCGTTTTCGGACATCAAGATGTTCATTACTTAGTGTGGGCACAAAAGGATCCTTCCATTGAAGGGAACTCGAACCTATATATCGCTTCTTTAAAGAATCCTTGGACCATTCAAAAACCGCAAGTCATGTTGACAAAGCCAGAGCTTGATTGGGAGACAAAAGGCTTTCTGGTGAACGAAGGACCTGCAGTCCTGAAGCGTCACGGGCAAATCTTCATTACGTATTCTGCTAGTGCAACAGATGAGAATTATTGCATGGGTATGTTGAGTGCTTCAGAAGACGATGATCCACTGAATCCGGATGTTTGGGAAAAGTCATTGCGGCCAGTATTCGCGACGAACGATGCGGCTGGCCAATATGGACCAGGACATAATAGCTTTACGATAGATGAGCAGGGACGCGACGTTATTGTCTATCATGCACGGACCTACCCGGAAATCGAGGTGACCCTTTGTACGATCCAAATCGTCATACACGGGCACAGATCTTTACGTGGGGTATTGATAAGAAGCCATATTTTGATAAGCCGATTTAAGTAGAATCAATACTAGCTTTTTACTCATATGAAATATGAATGTCGTATACGCGGTGTCGAGTTAAACGGCCATGAAGTCAGAACAAAACATCCCTTTTGTAGAGCAATTCTACAAAGGGGATGTTTTTTGGTGAAAGATATTACCCTTAAATCTTAAAGCGATTTGTCCCTTTTTCTAAAATATCTGTCGTTTCGTTTAAAGTGACAACTAAGTCATGCAAAGCGGTGACCGTACCAATCATCTGTTCTGATGCTGCAGCGACTTCTTCGTTTCCTGCAGTATGTTCCTCGGCGACGGATGCAATCTCGCCTAACGCGTGACGAATGCGATTTTCTGATTGAAGGACGTTCTGCATTTGACGCGCCATATGTTGTGAAGACTGGGACACGACATCGACGTGTTCTGTCAATCGACTAAAAGATTGATCCGTATCAAGGATGGATTGCTTACCGGCCTCTGTCTCACTGACTGTCTCAGTAAAACTTTTTTCCATCGATCGAGTACTGATGAGGACATTGTTTACAATAGAGGAGATTTGACTGACGTTTTCTGCAACGTGCATGGAGAGGTTCTTCACTTCAGAAGCGACGACGGCAAATCCTTTTCCTTGCTCGCCGGCACGAGCTGCTTCGATCGCAGCATTCAGTGCCAGGAGATTGGTTTGTTCAGAGATATCACGAATGATAGAAATGAGACCTTGGATTTCTTCTGATTGTCGATTGAGCTCTTGCACTTGATTCGTTGAACGTTGGACGTGAGAATGGATGACGTTCATTCGTTCGACAGACTGATGCATGTGAGCGCGACCCTCTTGTGTCAATTCATTCATCTCGATCGTAGCGTTATTAATATTCGTGCTGACTTCATCCGTACTCTGAATCAAACCTGCGAACGCATTCATCTCTTCGTTGAGAGAATGAGTCACGTGAGTCTGGCTCTCAGTTCCTACAGCAATCTCTGTCATCGTATGCGCGATTTGCGACGATCCGTCGAGTACTTCCTGTGAACTGGAATCGATGGTTTCACTAGTTTGAGTGATCACTGTAGACGTTTTTTTGATTTCGCCAATCATCTTACTCAACATGTCGTTCATGTCTTGCATCGATACTGCAAGGGAATGGACCTCATCGTTCGCGCTCACCTTCAACTCTCGCAATCGAAGATCCGCATTTTTTAAATCACCTGCTGCAATGAATTGAGCGACCTCTTGGAGCGTACGAATTGGATCAAGCTTGCGCATAAGAATCCACCGTAAGTAAATCAATGTGATGCCAAGGAAGAGGATGAGGCCTAAAAAGAAGAGCGGGAAGTTTTGTTTAGCGAGAGCCATCGTGAGTTCATGGACCTCATCTGCTGAAATATCTCCACCTAAAATACCGATGACGCTGCCGTCAGCGGATTTAATCGGAACAAAAACACTGATATATTTACCGTATTTCTTGTCTTCGATGATATCAGTAGCGTGTGTCTTACCTGAAAGAACGTCTTTTACGTCTTTGTAAGAAGCGCCAGTTGAAGGTTCTCCGATGTCACTGGCGCTCTCCGAAGAGCTACCATCTACCATGAGTTTTACGTGATCATCTTCGACGAGTGCCGTATACGTATAGAGAAGACCATTTTGTTGACGCAGATCATCTAGCTGAGAACGAAGCTTCTCATAATCTGTTCCTTCTTCAGGTTTAGCGAGAAAACGTTCATAGGTTGTGGGATCAATTTGTTTTGCGATCCGTTGGAGATCTTGGGTAGCTGTCTTTTTGAGAGTAGACAGTGCCGTTTGTGTGGTGTTGAAATAAAGTGCGACGTTACTAAACAAGAAAAATAAAAGAAGAATCATACCGATAATAAGGGATAGTCTGTTTCTTAAAGAATGCGTACGTTTGTTTTGCATACAAGTCCTCCTGAGTTTTTTCCATACAGTAATATCGGTATATGTAATGAATTGTTTAGATTATCCCCTGAAGTAAAAATTTTCAGATAGTGAAGCGAGTGTAAAGTCTTGTGTCAACACCAGTCACTTGATGGACGAATGTAAAAATAAAAAAGCCTCATCACATTATTAATGAACTGAACCCTACAGTTTGGACAGTTTAATAAAAGCACCCTTAACGTTTTAAGCTGCTATGAGATGGCTTCGGTATTGTACCGGAGTCATCTTTTGTAGTTTCCATTGTCTTCGTTCGCTATTGTAATAATCAATATAAGCATCGACCATGGCACAGACCTTCTCGAGGTCAGATGCTAATTTATAATCGACATAATCTTTCAGGTGCCCAAAGAACGATTCCATCGGGGCATTATCCAGGCAGTTTCCTCTACGAGACATGGATTGAAGCATTCCCATCTCACGGATGCGTGTTTGATAAGCAGGATGCGTATAATGGAATCCTTGATCGGAATGTATCATGGCTTCCGGGTGTATATTCCCTTGAAGTCGTTCTGCGAGTTTATTTGTTGTATGAAGGACAAGTTCCATATGGAGGCTTGTAGATAGATGATGTGCCATAATTTCACGTGTAGCGACATCTTTCACACAAGAGAGATACACAGTTTGGCCAGATCCAATACGCAGATAAGTGATGTCTGTGACGAATACCTTACCAGGCTCTTCTTGATCGAACCGACGGTTCAAGTGGTTCGGTACAGTCTTATGTTCATATGTCGCTTTAGCGATTTTACGATAAGCGTTCTGCCTACGGATTTTCGTCATGATTCCAAATTTCCTCATGAGACGCAAAATACGTTTATGATTCATTGGTCCCCCCATAAGATCAAGCATCTCCATGTAAAGACCACGATAGCCGATTTTTCCCTTATGACGATCATGAACACGTTTCAGAAGTAGGTAGTCCGCATAGTCGCGTTCTTCCCGAAGGGAAACACTATCCGTACGTGCGAGCCAGGCGTAATAACCACTGCGGCTCACTTCAGCGAGCGTACATAGATCCGTCACGAACCGCCTAGATGATTGTTTCCGTAAGACAACATTGATTGCCTGATAGCGCTCAGATGCGGTTAGTTTCGGTGCTTCGCCTCTCTTTCGAGAGCGTCGAGCTTTTTTAGTAATTCGTTCTCCGCTGTGAGGTACTTGATTCGTGCTTCAGCTTTCGCAAGGCGTCGTTCGACGGAATCGTCTTTTTTCGGTCGACCTCCAAGATTTGATTTTCCACGTCTCTCATTCAAGAGTCCTTCTTCTCCATAAATGCGATAGGTCTTCCTCCATCGCTTCAACGCTTCGTTCGTTGTTCGCTTACCAATCATGTCCAGGTCAAAGCCGCTTTCCTCGAAGATTTGTATCGGTCGCTTACCAGCTAAATTCTCATGTACAGCGTGAATCTTAAATTCTCCTTTGTATTGAATCGTACGATCTGATACCGAGGCTACGTGAAGATTCGCTTCAAGTTGCCTGATTTGATCTGGATTGAAGGTGCGTCTGTTCATGAATAGTTCTCCCGTCTAAATTGAATAGGTACAGTATATCGATTTCTTTAAACACAAAAAACCCCGAATGGGGTCTTTTATCAAGTGTCCACCATTCAGGGTTCAGTTCAGTCATCGAGGTGTAGGTGGTGTTTAGTTATCGTATTTACATAAAACGAGATCATTTTAATTAGCGTAATAAGGCGGATAAAGATCCGAGAAGAGAAAGTATTTTTGATCGAATCTTTAATGGGCAAATGAGCAGATTTTCAATTATATTAGTGTGGGTGTAATAATCTACTTTATTTTGACTACGTACTCCTAAAAATCAAAAGAATATTATGCAAAAATTATTTATTTATTCACTTCTGTACAATTAGCTTATTAAAAAGAAGAAAAATTTTTGATTTTAAGTATTTTAGGTTTAGAGAATATAAAACGATTTTTAAGCATGCATATTTTCTTCGCTTTTAAACTTTAAAACGATCAGACATCGATCTAACTATAAAATAAAAGGTGTTTACATTTCGACGTCGAAATGTAAACACCTTTTATTTTATGAATTCATTAATCTAGTTCTTCAAAAACAAGCGTTCCAACTAACTTGTAATATCGGTTCTCACAGATATTTCAATTTATTTGTCCAGTTTTGCTAAAAAAGTTAATTTTTTAACTTCACCTGTATAATTTGAATCGTTCTGTAAGGTAAAAAATGATTTTTATAAAAAGTTCCTAAAAGTATATTAATGAAGATAGAATATCATTGATTGGGACGAGATCACTCCTCCGTTCGACAGTGTGATTAGCAATTCAACCTGTTTCTGTACACCCAGATTTTTATAGGCGACAAGGGCATCAACAAAAGCCGTTTCTATTTCTGAATTTTCTCTGCCTTTGACTTTCCTTCCAGATTGCCCTTGCCATTTCCTTCAGTAGGGCGATCACATTTCGAAATGCATTTCACTAGTGAAAAATTTCCCGCGAAACTGTCTGACCTTTAGAAATTATTTAGATTCAACAAAATGTAAAAGAATGTGGCTTTCACTCGAAAGAATGTATATCGTCGAAATTATGAACATTTTTAATTGCTAGAGGTTGTATTAGATTAGTTTTTTCCATACATCAACTGCAAAAAACATCGCATTTTGTGTGATTCTTATAGAAATGTCCATTTATTGTATAAGTTATACTATAATATCAACTTAGTCGATTTGATTTTCATTTAAAAGGAAGATATCTTTAAAAATAATTATTATCAATAAAAGAAGTATAAAAAAGTGTGATAAAGAAGGTATTGAGAATATTTTAATTCCAAGGGAGCGAAGGTATGAAGGAGAGAACATACATTTTTTTAGGGATGCTACTGGCTGGATTGTATGTTCTACCGATGATTTTACTCGGAGAGCATGCACATGTTCGAATTCATGATAATCTTGATTCAAATATTGTATGGTATAAGACACTGGTCGACACCCATAGCGTTTACGCTAGTCTACAGGCTCATGTGCCAAGTTTATTGAACGGCGTTGTGTCGAGGAATGCTTTCGTCAGTGAATTCACTGGCATTCTATGGTTATATCAATGGTTTACACCCTATACAGCGTATGTGATTAGTCAATTGTTGGTCCGTATCTTTGCATTTTTAGGTATGTACTTGTTACTGCGTGACTATGCGAAAGAGAGAATACCACAAAAATATGTCTTATGGGTCGCTGTTCTATTCTCATGGACTCCATTCTGGCCGTCAGGAATGCTGAGTACGCTCGGGATGCCACTACTCTTGTGGGCATATTGGAACATTTGGCATAGAAAAAAACTAAAATCAAGCTATTTTACTCTTTTACTTATGCCGTTCTATTCGAGCTTCGTTTTAGGTATTGTCTTTTTCCTAGCAACCCTTGCTATCTATCATGCAATCAAGGAGATTCGTGGACGAACCTTCCATGGTCGATTTTGGCTGGCTTACGGAGTACAGGTCCTCCTCTATCTTGCGATTGAGTATCGTCTCGTTTATTCCATGCTATGGGAAGAAACACCTTCGAGTCGAAATGACTTTGATACTGGCCACAACGGGTTTTGGGAAACGATCCAGTTGTTTTTTAAAAACTTGTATGTTGGACATACGCATGATCGTGCTGTTCAATCCCCCGTCATTTTTATCATTTCAATGATCGTGCTGTTGCTCGTTCTTAGACGGAAAGAGAGTACAGCTCGACAAATTCGTAAAATATCTTGGCTCTTGATCGGATTGTCGCTTTGGTACGCATTTTGGTTTTACAGCGGATGGAATCCATTAAAACAGCACGCCTCATTAATGCGATCTTTTAATTTTTCGCGGTTCCATTTCCTTCAACCGATGCTTTGGTATGGTCTGTTTTTCTTAGTACTGGAATGGTTGTGGCAGAAAGGCAGTCGGAAATTGATCATATGTTTACTAGCAGCTCAAACTCTCGTACTGCTGACATGGAATCCAGAATATCTTTACCGACACCATCCATCTTATGCAAGCTTTTATGCCACATCTCAATTTACGAAAATTAAACGATATATTGACCAACCGACATCCGACTACCAAGTCGCTTCGATTGGTTTACATCCCGCCGTTGCTCAGTACAATGGAATACGGACCATCGACGGCTATGTCAATTTTTATCCTTTAAGCTATAAATCAGATTTTCGTCAAGTGATTACTAATGAGCTCGATAAGAGTGAACAAATTAAACAGTATTACAATACGTGGGGGAATCGCGTCTATCTGTTTTCATCCGAGCTCGGAAAGTACTATGAATTCACAAAAAATCATCAAGTAACCATTAACCAATTAGAAATTAACACGATACGATTAAAGAAAATGGGTGCTGCCTATATAATATCTGCCGTACCGATTAAAAATGCGAAGGCAATCGGACTACATTATGAGAAAACATTTCATGATTCGCAATCTGCCTGGGATATACGTTTATACAAAGTAAGTCCTACTCTAGAAAATACAGATAGGAGAATAAACCATGACGACAAAAGATAATACGCCGACATTAGGAGTCATCATTCCTTGCTATAACGAAAAAGATGTTTTGCAACTGACGATTGAAGCGTTGTGTCGTTTCTTCGAGGAATGGCAAGCAAAAAAACTGATTGCAAAAGATTCCTTCGTCCTGTTTGTCGACGATGGAAGCAGTGACGATACATGGGAGCAAATCGAACGTGTGCACGCACAGGACTCGCGCTTCCGGGGTCTCAAGCTCGCACATAACGTGGGACATCAGAATGCACTGTTCGCAGGGCTTGTTGAAGGGCATACAGTAGCTGACTGTGTCGTATCAATGGATGCCGATCTCCAGGATGATGTAAGTGTAATTGAGCAATTTTTAGCCCGTTTCGCAGAAGGAAACGATATCGTTTACGGCGTTCGTGAAGACCGTCAAAGTGACAGTTGGTTTAAGCGGACTACCGCACAAGGGTTTTATCGTTTCATTGATTGGCTTGGTGTAGAGACAGTCTATAATCATGCCGACTACCGTCTCATGAGCAAACGAGCTGTCGAGACACTCTGTGCTCACCCAGAAAGGAATCTATTCTTACGGGGAATTGTCCCGTCGCTTGGTTTTCAGGCAACGGAGGTAACCTATACCCGGCACGAGCGACAAGCCGGGGAATCCAAGTATCCGTTGCGGAAGATGATCGCACTCGCTTGGGATGGGGTAACATCGTTTAGCGTCCGACCGATTAAACTGTTGTTCTTACTGTCACTCTTCATGCTCATCGTGTCAGTCGGGTTTGTGGGCTACGCTTTATACCAACGTTACGAGGAGGAGACGATAGACGGGTGGACCTCATTGATGATGTCAATCTGGTTCATTGGTGGGCTTCAGCTGTTCGGCATTGGACTGATTGGAGAATACATCGGAAAAATCTATCAGGAAGTCAAGCGGCGCCCGCGGTATGTCGTTGAGAAAATACGAGAATGATGACATTTCTTCGTTTCTTATTGGTAGGTGTCTTAAATACCCTGGTCGGACTCACCATAACTTTGTTGTGCTATCATGTTATAGGCACTGGCTACTGGGGAGCAACAGCGATTGGTAATGCGTGTGGTGTATGGATTAGTTATCTGCTCAATCGACGATTCACCTTCCGTCAAGAATCAGGAGGTTGGTCCTATTGGTTCCGCTTTTTGATTGTCGTGCTCGTTAGTTATTTTTTAGCATATCGGATTAGCTTGATTGGTGTACACTACTTCTTTCCAAACCTCCAGGAGACAGTAGCAATTTTGATTGGCATGATCTTATATACCGGGCTCAACTTTTTAGGTCAGTCTTATTGGGTCTTTCGTAAGTCAATTACTGACTAAAAAACACTTCGCCTTTTAAGGGGCAAAGTGTTTTTTTGACAAGATGGTTTGCCAAATTAAATGCAACAATTCTTCAAAGAAGGCTTCTTATGAATTTTCATTTGAGATATTTTTTTAGTCTAACATTAATCCCGGCGAGCATTTGAATGAGTTCAGAACAACTCATTTTCCAAAATTCATTCCAGGAAGACATCGATGTCAGTCTTATTGTCGGTATCCCTGGCCACATCTCTTCGAGGCAGGAGACGATTACCTCAGCTTAAAAGCCCCGGGGTTACTCTACATTAAACCTTCAAAGTCGGCAGGTGGGACACAACCGTCCTGTCCGCGCGTACAGCATGGACGAAAAACGGATCCGTTTTTCTTTGAAGGATGTATAAGCAGATATGGAATGGATTTGTCCTAAATTCAAGGGCGATGAGACGCCCACGGCGGACGGATTTACTGCGGACAAGAAAATTTCTAAAATCTTTTCTATATATGAAAGTGGCTTTCGTAATGTAATGGAGAAAGAAAAGTGGTGGAATGGATGAAAGTCTATGCATGTATGGCTTATTCAGAGGGATGAATCGCTGCTACCTTCCTGCCAGACCGACGCCTCATCTGCGTAAGAATCACTATGTTTCTGGCACTTGCGACGAGTTCACGGAACGTCTTTAAGAGTAGAATCTAATTGTTAATAAAGGGGGGGGAAATAAATAATTTTGTGAAAAGAAAAGGTCTTTTTTGAAAAATATAGAATATTATTAAAAGGCAGAAGGAGAGATTTTTTATTTTAATAACATAGAAAGGTGAAAAAAATGTCTGATTATATGAAAAATAAAGCTGGAGCGTTAATTTATCATGATACGACTAAACATTCTATAATAGATGTTACGTCACCGCGTGTTCATCGTGTTCTCACAATTGGATATGGAGGTTCTCCTCTTGTTCCATTAGTAACAGTAAAAGAAAAAGATGGATCAATTATTGCCTTTCGCATCCCTCATCAATTACATGGCTGGGCATTATATTTTTTTAAAAGCATTTCCAATAACAAAAGCCCATTTCCTAGTGATGTAGAGTTCGGTACAGAAAATGGATATGTATATGCTGAAATTACATAAGGTAAGTGAGTATTCTACTACATAGATTTTTCTCTTGAGAATTGTACGATGGTTAATTACTCAAAAGGATCCTTAATGTTCGCTCGAGCAAGAATCTTTCTTCCAATACATAATTTAAGCATGAAGTAATTATATACAATTAATAATATAAGATAAACGATATGTGAAAAGGACACTGTCAAAGCGATTTGCTTGTACAGCGTCCTTTTTAATACGCGTTAAATAGATTAGATAGCTATTTCATTCTTTTTTTCGATGAACCATGATTGACATAAGTATGCCACCTTTACAGGAACATCATGCATAACAATTTCTTTAGTTGGCATAGAACGAATTGTAATTTTTAAAGAAGCTAATCCTAATTTTCTTTGGATAAACGTTTCGGAGAGCTGGAGTCTTTCGATTTTATCATGCTTCATAATAAACGTTCGGGTGATGATAGCTCCTTTCTTAAACTGTAAGAATGAGCCGTCAAGATTATACCCGCTAAAGAATCCATTAAAAATTTGAGAACTAAACACCATACCTGCTACTAGTATGGCAACATACCAGGAAGAGGGAAAGAAGTAGTAAATCAAAACAGGTAGTAAGAACCACGCATAAACAGTACGCAAGATTTTTACAAGAATAGAGATTCTGGGAATGGTCGTAAGGTTTGTAACTACTTTAAAAGATGGTAATACTTCAGGAATTAATGAATGCGCTTTGTTTCGCTTGATAAACGGAAATAAGATATTAGAAGCTTGAATTTCTTCATCTTCCGTGTCCGTTGAACTGATTAATTTCACAGTGGCGATGTCGAGAATTTTGTGAATAAAGCCACTATTAATTGATAGAGCCTGGACTTTATTTTTAGGAATTGAAAAATATGTTTTATCCGCTAAGCCTTTTTCAACATAAATTCTATGTGGATCTGAGGTAATCTTGAAGCCACCGTATTGTATGTATGTTTTAAGAAATCCATATCCTAATGATAGAAGTGTTAGTAACAAAATACCGATAATTAGCATGATGGTCGAAGACTGAAAGTATTCTAAGACCTTGTCTACATAGACATCAATGGCAAAATACTGGCTTAGTTCAGAATAAATCGAGTGTAGCAAAAAAATAAAGAATAGTAAGCTAAGCGATGTTAGTGAAGCAATTAAAATTTCTTTAGTTTCTACTTCATAATGAGTTTTATTTTCAGCATGAGCTGAATACTCATCATCCTGTTTACCTTCTTGTACTGGGGCATTGATAATTCGACGCGATAGCTTCTGTTTAATTAAATCAGCTTCAGACATTGTAATCATTTCTAATTTGATTGCTGAATCTTTTTCACTTGAGCCAATATCGATGGAAAGTGAAGTTAGACCGGTTAAACGATGAAAGAGAGAAGAGTTTTGTTTGATTCCTTGAACATTATCAACCGCAAAGTGTCTCTTCATTGTGATAAATCGACCCTTTTCGATAAATAATTCTTTGTTATCGATAGAGTAATTAAAATGTTTCCATTCTAGTATAGTCGATACAATTTTAAATATAATAAACGCACTCAGTATTAATAGACCACGCATCGAAAAAATGGAATTCGAAGCATAATCTAAAAAAAAAGTGATAAATAAGCAAAACATTATAAATCCTTTAATAGATTTGAATAACTTAAAGCCAATCCAAGAAGGATGAAGTTTTTTTAAAGAATCACTATGTGTATCAGTTTCTGCTGGCAACTCCATGTTCATCCTCCTTTGGCTTATACAATTCCGATAAAGAAGCAATATGATTACGTATTTCATTAGCTTTTTCTAATGGAAGATTAGGAATTTCATGTACGAAACCAATCGTTCCGATCTTGATTGTAGTTAAGTTATATTTTTTTACAATAGGTCCTTGATACGTATCTACAAAATAAACTTTATGCATTGGAATAATCATATGGGTTCGTTTGAAGGCGCCCCCGTGCTTCAACTGAATACAATGCTCATCAATTTCATAACGCCATGTTTTTTGTTTATAAACAGGCAAAATAATTAACTCTACAACCGCTGATATACACGTAATTCCAATCAAGACGTATAAAACAATCTCGATCCAGTTAGGCCATGTATATAAATAGTTAAGATAAAGTAAAACACTCCAAAAGAGAAGCGTTGCTACTGTACTAATAGAGTCTGAAATTCTCCAAACTTTTATAGCATCTAAAGAAATTTTTTGAGTAGGCTCTTTTAGTGTGTACACAATCAATCAATCCTCTCTATTTGTGATCTACAAAGCCCTCTATTACATACACGCTCGATATCAAAAGCAAATTTGCAAAATCAAGCTGTTCGTTCAACACCTAAATTAAGAAATATTTCTTCTAAAGAAGCCTCTTCGACTTCCAAACGATAAACACTCATGTTTTGAGATACGAGATATTTATTCAATTCAGGAATATCACGTTCATTCTGTACAATGAATTCAGAGTGCGTACTGGATACTCCCAAAACTCGCATAGTTTTGGACAAATCATTTTCTACTTTATGTTGGACTTCGTTATTAATCATTCCGTGTTTCACATAAACAGTGATACTTTTCTGATGTTGCTTTCGCAATTCATCCATAGTGCCTCTAGTTTGAATAGTACCTTTGTTCATGATGGCAATTTCTGTACACAGCTTCTCGACCTCATCTAAGTTATGTGAAGTTAGAAAAATAGTTGTACCTTCATTAGCTACTTTTCGTATCAACGTATGAATTCCTAAAATAGAGTTCGCATCTACACCAGAAGTTGGCTCATCTAAAAATAAAATATCTGGTTTGTTAATTAAAGCTTGTGCAATACCAAGTTTTTTTTTCATTCCAAAGGAGTAGTTTTTTGTTTTTGTATTCATCGCATCTTCTAATTGAACATCTCGTAAAACTTCTTTTAATTCATCCGTCGTTAACTTAAGACCAAGAACTTTACTAAAATATTTTAAATGATCAAGAGCTGTAAAATTCTCATAAAAAGTTGAGTAATCAGGTAAAACACCAATTCGTGTACGCACATCTTTTAATGAATCGCTTGTTGCACCTAATATTTCAAAACTACCTGAAGTAGGACGAATAAGTCCTGTAATCATATTAATGAATGTTGATTTACCAGCCCCATTTTGACCCAAGAAACCAAAAATGGAGCCTTTCTTAATTTCTAAATTTAGATTATTTACAACGATTTTACTTCCATATTGTTTCGTTAAATTAGTAGCACGAAGGGCTAGCATCAAAGATCTCTCCTTTTAAAGATAATCAAACTTAAAATAACAAAAGCTGCTGTATGTATTAAAACCAAATACGTATAAGAAGTGTTTTCATTTGTGTAATAAAAATAAGGAGTCAAATAAGAGATAGTATCAACTATTACATTCTTCGAAAGGAGACTCCACATACCGATAACCGGTAGAGCGATAGAAATCACGATCCCAGAAAACATTGTCATGGAAGAGTTATTTACTAATGTGGATAGGAACAATGATAAGCCAATGAAGTAAGACACAAATATAATACTTTGAATCAAATCGACAAAATAAAATGATTTTGAGAACGGTATGATTAACAAGAGTGCAACTGTTAAGCAGACTACCCAAAATGACATATTCCCTAAAAATTTTCCGAATATAATGTTTTCTCGAGATGTTTTTGTCGCTAAGAAACGAATTGTTTTCGACTCCATCTCTTTATTGACGCTGCTATGCGAGATACTCGTCACAAATAACGGAGCAGCCAAGAAGAGAAGTAACATTAAGCCAATGATGTAAGCATTGTCCCCTAATCCCAACCTGCTTAATTCACTTTTAAATTGACTGACAAGTTTAGCAGAGCCAGCAGTTACGCCGAATAAAACAATTATGATGATAATCGCTCGAATACTTTGGAAGAGCGATTTAAATTCTCGAAGCGAAATAGCAAACATTGATGGACCTCATTTCTCTATTAATAGCTTTAATTTTGTCGAGCTAATTTTTTGTTTTTTGATACATTTGTGATTCCTGCAATCAAATAGGCGATTGATCCGAAGAGACCTGCGAACAATGTGAGTACGCCTCCAAGAACGGCAGTTGTAATTAATACTTTTCCGGCAGATCCATTTTTTCTGATTTGTACGATTGAAAGTATACCGCCTGCTATACATAACAGCGAAACGATTCCAAGATATAAAAAGAAATTTTGTAAGAAATTGATGATCTGAGTAGCTGTTACATCTTTAATGTTCTCGTCATTAATAAATTCTTGTACTAAATCTTTTGCACCAGAGTTATCGTCAATTGTTCCAAAAATCATAAAAGCCCCAATACAAAGTAAACCAAATAAAGTAATCCCAATAATTGAAAATACATTTTCACCAGTTCTTTTCAAAAAAACAACTCCTTTTCTATATTTTTCTAATTTCAAATTTAAGTTAACATATTTAATCATAGATGTTCAAGCGTAAATTGAAATAAATTAATAAAAAAATAAATTTAATTATTAATTTAATAAAAAAAGTATTTAATTTTGTTTAAAAACCTGTTATATTTCTAATATCAGGAAGGAGAAGTCAAATGAACAAAGATGAAGTTCCAGCTTGGATATTATCTTTAAATCTTGAAGATGTTGAGTTTATAAAAAAATTCATCATAAGTTCTGGATCTTTAAAAGAAGTAGCTAAAGATTATAAAGTTTCATATCCAACTGTCAGAATAAGAGTAGATCGCATTATTCAAAAAATTGAAATGAATACGCAACTAGAAAATGAGCCGTTGATTAGTTATATCAAGCAATTAGCGATTGAAGAAAGAATAAGTGTAGATGATGCCAAAAAATTAATTAATAAATATAAATTAGAAAGGGGAACAAAATAATGAGTTTTGTTATTTCAGCATTGGCTATTGCAGCCGCTTTAGGCGTACAGTATTTCCTATCAAATAGAAGCAACGCATATTTAGGAGCAATCATCCCTATAATATTTGTATCAGTTATGACATGGCGTTACTTTGATGGTAGATTTAATAGCTTTACTGGATATATTTTAATTACAGGAGTAGTTTTAACATCTTTATTAGAACAATGGTCTCGTGGTAGAAAAGCATTTAAAAAAAATCAAGAAAAAGAGCTAGATCAAATGAGAACACGTGACATGCAATAAATTCATTGTTAAAAAGAAAATGTAAAAAGTATTTGATAAGTGCGACGGAAAAGTTAAAATAAGTACGAGGGAAGAGCAGATACTCTTCCCTCGATAAAAACTCTTTCTAGATGTGAGAGAGGTCAATTTAGAGAACAGAGGTTACGACTTTGTTCTCTAAGTTGAATTAGATTTTAGATTCGATGTACCGAATGATAATCTCCATGCGGATGCCATCGTAGATCATCTCTAAAACTTTACCTTTGTTAGCCCAAGCCCATTTTGCTCCACGTACAGAAAGCTGCGCTACTAAGCGTAAGAAAGTTGCCATTGTATTTCACCCCCGTATATTCAATGTTTGATGTTAGAGAACAGAGGTTACGACTTTGTTCTCGAAATCGAATTAGATCTTAGATTCGATGTACCGAATGATAATCTCCATGCGGATGCCATCGTAGATCATCTCTAAAACCTTACCTTTGTTAGCCCAAGCCCATTTTGCTCCACGTACAGAAAGCTGCGCTACTAAGCGTAAGAAAGTTGCCATTATATTTCACCCCCGTATATTCAATATTTGATGTTAGAGAACAGAGGTTACGACTTTGTTCTCGAAATCGGATTAGATCTTAGATTCGATGTACCGAATGATAATCTCCATGCGGATGCCATCGTAGATCATCTCTAAAACCTTACCTTTGTTAGCCCAAGCCCATTTTGCTCCACGTACAGAAAGCTGCGCTACTAAGCGTAGAAAAGTTGCCATTGTATTTCACCTCCAAGTGTCAAATTAAAAGATTAGAAATTATCAAGATTTTGGTAATACCGATTCAATTTATACCAAGCCCTCAATTGATTAGATTCTAATCTTATTCTGATTTTTTAAGTCTCCAAGTATACTTAACGATTTGAAACCTAGTTATAAAGCGGTATGTAAGAATAACGCTACTATAGTTTACATTCGTGTATTTAGTTAAAAGAGCGAAGTTACGATTTCGTTCTTTTAACTTGGATTAGACTTTAGATTCGATGTAACGAATAATCGCTTCAATACGGAGTCCATTTTTAATCATATTCAAGACCGTTTCTTTGTTAGCCCAAGCCCATTTCGCTGCTCGCACGGAAAGTTGGCCAACAAGACGTAAAAATGTTGCCATTATATTTCACCTCCCCTCCTGTTGTGTAAAATAATGGTATCATTGGGAATGAATAAAGTGTATTTCGCAAATTGCACAATAAAAGTAGAATGATTCAATATTGAAAGTTAAATTTGCGCAAGTCATTGAAATAAAGGAGAAGTATATGGAGATAGGAAAACTATTAAAATTCCATCGATTAGAAAAAGGAATGACTCAAGATGAAGTGGCTGAATCAATCGTATCGGTCTCTTATTTATCACGGATCGAAAATAATAAAACGACAGCTGATCAAGATACGATTGCTTTACTATTCGAAAAGGTTGGAATTAATTTTAAAGATTTGCAGTCCGAAGATAATAAGATTCAGCAGTTATTAACAAAATGGGAAAAGCCATTACTACATAATCAAGCAAAAGACTGTGAGAGGCTGTATGATCAGCTTAATAATTTAATTAGTCCGATTACGAGAACAGAATTACTAATTGAGTTTCACGTTAAAAGAATCAGATCGTGTATTATTTTAAAAAAATTAGATCAAGTCGAAATTTCATTAAATTTTTTAGAGTATTTCTACGAAAAGATTAATGTTAGAAGTCGTTTTTTTTACTATAAGCATCTAGGTAACTACTATTCTGTTCGCAGAGAAAACTCTGAAGCAAAGATGTATCTAGAAAAAGCTCTTACAGAGTATTCTGATAGAATTTTTCACGAACTAGAAAAAGCAGATCTTTATTATTTATATTCATTAGTTTTAGATAGAAATCAAGACGATTCACTAAGCCTCTCTTATGCTAACAAGTCACTAGATATATTCCGACAACATTACAAACTTGAAAGGTGTATGAAAATACATATACAGATTGGGATATCTACTAGTAAAATGGGAAATGTTTCAAGGGCAATTAAGGAATTCAAAAACGCGAGACTGTTGTCTTTAGAATATGGGGGGGGGGATGCGAACCTAGGAATTATTGAACATAATATTGCTAGTATGTACTTAGTCAAACGAAATAATCTAAAAGCAATCAAACATTTGTTCAGAGCGCTTGATTACAAGATAAAAAACAGCATTAGTTATATTACCTCTTTAAATTTATTGATCTATATTCTTTATAGGGAGCAACAAGTGGATCAATGTCAGAAGTATTTAAAAGAAAATATGGAATCTGTATTGAACTTTCCCCAAACGAACATAAGTATAATGGAATTTTGGTTTTTGTACTACTTCATAGAAGAACATGAAGAGAAGTGGGAAGCTTATGCTAAAGAAAAATTTTTCTCCCAACTAAAAAAAATGAATCTCAGAATTCAAATACAAAGGTATTCAAATTTGCTAGGCGAGTATTATCAAAAGAAGGGCGCACACAAAAAAGCTAGTATCTGCTACAAATTAGTAATTGAAAATAACTATGTTTCATTGTATTAAATACATCACTAGAAGGAGTAATAATATGAAAAAATTGATTATTGTAGCTGGAATTGGAGCTTCTTTATTATTTTCTAACCTAGAAAATGGAGATAAACAAGGAAATGCAGAATTAAATAAAAATATAGAAATCGATGTTACTGTAGATGCTGCTAATTTAAATTTACACATCCAACCATTTTCTTTCGAACAACCAGATGAAAACTAAGAATATACATAGAGTTTAAATGAAAAGTAGACCTAGTATACGGTCTACTTTTTTATTCGACAAATCGATGCAAATATTGCATGTCTACTTCCCGTCTAAAACATTCCAAACCGCGACGACAGATCGTGGAAAAGAGTTTAGCTGTTATAAACGAATTCGTCTAACGTTAAACATATCAATGTATTTTGTGGATCCGTCAGCGAAGAACACCAACGGTCTTCTCTGTGAAATTTTCACGAAGAATACGAATTTTGGAAAGGTCAGTCGTTCTGAACTCGCTCAAGCGCTTATTTGGATTAATGGAAGATGCAGAAATATCTCAACTGGAAGATTGTAAATAAGATTTTCTCCGAAGAAGTGTTGCACTTAATTTGACAAACCATCGAATGAAAAAGAATGTAAACAAATTTCGATGTCGAAATGTATACATTTTTAGTTAATTCATTTAAGTATGTTAGAGTATTTAAAATACATTGATAAAAAGATAAATTTATAGACTTTAAAAAATTAAAATTAAATAAGTAACAAGTTATTTATGAAAGATTAATCAATTTTGTATACATAACGGTCGTTAAACAGACATAGTCACTTTATTATGATTGAAATCAATTCTTCGTAACGAATAAGTTTCTCTAGAAGAATAACTCAATATAAAAACGCATTCCCTGATAGACTGAGAACGCGTTCGAAGATTTATAGTATTTAATTCTTACTTTCTTAAAATTTAAATATAGATTATTGTTCTCCTAATTGTATTAAGTATTCAGGCATGAAATCACTTGTTCCAACTGGTTTTGATTTATATCCTGCATACCCCGGATATCCGGGATAACCTCTATAAGGGAAGTTATTCATTTTATAAAAGCGATCTTCAGTAAAAATACTACCCAAGTACTTTCCTTTTTTATCGACTGCATGGTCATCATCCCAAGGAAACCAACCAATCCATTTAGACTTTGAACTATAAAGATATTTCCCTAATTTGAACGCAACCCATTTTCCATTTGAGTTATATAAAAAATGAACCATGTAAACACCTCTATCGAAAATATTCTTTCAATATAAATATTCCCTTTTTTTAGAGGCATAATCGTTTTTGTTATGAAAAATATTTGTATATTTAGACTTTAGGTAATACTTACAATCTTAAAGATAATTATTCTGACATGAGTTCTGCTTGTTCAAGGACGTTATCAATTGCTTGTTTACTGATTTCTGGCGGATAACCATATTTTTTTAGTAATCGTTTAACGATGATACGCATTCTTGCACGCGCTGAGTCTCGCAAATTCCAATCGATACTCATATTCTCTTTAATAGATTTTGTAAGTTCATGTGCAATAATTTTTAAAGTATCATCGCCTAAAACTTGTTCTGCAGTCTTGTGAGACGCTAGTGCATCATAAAAAAGCAATTTCTTCTTTGTTGAGCCCGTTCTGCTCACCACGTTTGAGTGCTTCATCCATTTCTCTAGCTAATTCAATCAATTCTTCAATAACTTTTGAAGTTTCAATGGTTCGCTTATTGTATTTATTCAAAGCATTCGATAGCATGTCCGAGAATTTCCGCGCACGATACCATTCTTATAGTTCTAGTACCGCTACTAAGACATACTCTTTAATATTAAAGGCTATTTCTAATATAAGAAAAATTGAAATGGCACTCGAACAAATGTTGAGAACAGTACAAACATTCGTTATTCAAGATGGGGCTGATAAGGTCCAAGTAAGAGATGTAGATGTAGAAGTGATTGATGGAGAGACAACTATCAATCTTACGCTCGTATCCACTAAGGGTCTAAGTATTCGTATATCTAATGACAGGACAATCGATGGCATTGATCCCGATGAGATAGCAAAACTAAGAATTGAGCGTTTCATTTTCAATCAAGACATTCCAAGTCATGTTAATACGACCTACTCGGGAGGAATGATTTATGGTGCGTCATCTGACTATCCAGTGTCAGATCGCTTGATTCCAGAATTACTCGAACAGCAAGTCGAACCAGAATGCATCAGACTTTACATCATTGCTGTCCTAGTATTTAAATCCATCTTGTCTGAAGTGAACGAAGTCAGTTTAGTTATCCAAAATAGCACCATCGTCCGCATCACGATTAATGGGAATCGTCCACATGACGCTAGTACTCCATTTCTGCCGTTTTATTTGGAATCGATGATGCGGTTAAATGATTATTTCAAAGGCAATGATTATTTCAAAGGCATGGAACAGAGCGGTACCGCTCTGTCTGATAGAAGGGGCCGAAAGCCGTCCTGTTTCCGTACTCTAGCTCGCTCCTCGTCGGCGCAAGGGCCACCAAAAAAAGCCGCTGCCGTTCCTCGTCTTCCTCCGCGTTTTGCTCAAAGCAAGCTTTTCACTCGCAGGCTCCGGAAGCCTTCGTCCCGGTGCGCTGTTCGCTTTTTTTGATCTTTCCCTACGGTCACCCTTGCCCCGTCTCGCGACGCTCGCTGCGTTCCCGTCAACAGGACGGCACCGTGTCAGACTGCATCCTACTCGCGAAAGGAGCTTTTCCATGAAACTGACCAAACTCGTTGAAATCACCCGTATCCGCCAAGAGGTTCGGGAACCGGACGTCCCCCTCGAGACGACGCATATCACGTCACCAGAGGACGCGTTTCTTGTCGCCAGACGCTTTATCCAGGACGATGACCGTGAGGTGTTCCTCGTCATCCTGCTGAACACGAAGAATCGGGTTATCGCCGTCCATCGGGCACATGTCGGGAGCATCAATTCGAGCATTATCCATCCCCGTGAAATCTTTAAGTCCGCCATCCTCAACAATGCGACCTCACTCATTGTCAGCCATCAGCATCCGAGCGGTGACCCGCATCCGTCACGGGAGGACATCGAGGTGACAGAACGGCTCGTTGAGGTCGGGCGTATCGTCGGTATTCAGCTACTCGACCACATCGTCGTCGGTGCCGGAGAAGCGTTCGTCAGCCTGAAGGCACAAGGTGTCCTTTGAAGGAAGGATTAGCGTAGTCGGACGGGACATCCCCGTCCTGTCTGCGCGCGAGAGCATGGACGAAAAACGGTATCGTTTTTCTCTTAGTGAAGCACAAGAAATTACGGAATGGATTTGTAACAAATCCAAGTGAGGAAGGAAGCCCGCAGTGGGCGAATCCACTGCGGGCCAAAGAGTCTCATATCGATTCGTGAGAGATGCTGATCATTGGGGAAGTGTTTTGAGAAGAAGTGGTGGAGTAGCTATGTATGTACCTACATGTCTTTGGTGTCTTGGGTTGGTCTATCATCTGTATGTCCTCATATCCTTTGTCTGTGTTAGCAGAAACGATTGAAGAGCTTTCAGGCTCATGCGTGAGGCTGTAAGCTGCATCGCAGCAACATCCTCATCGCACCGCTGCTTTCCTGCCGGACCGATAACGAGAGCTGCGACTCGCCTGCGCGAGGCATCTCTACGTTCCTGTTCCTTGCGACACAGGGCACGGAGCGTAAGAAGACAAGAAAATAAGTTTTTGGTAAACAAGGGATGAAGTAAAGAAGAAAGAGTTCCGTTTTGACATCGCGGTTTAGTCGATGCGAAGTGAAAAATAATAGATACACGATTCATTTTTAGTCTATATCCGCTTTACTTTTTTATCCTTTATATTAGATTAGGAGTAGTAAGGTGATGATTTCGACAAGGCATAATAACCAAAGGAGAAACACTTTGAAACGTATAGATGTAGCTTCAGCCCTGATTCATGATGAGAATGGGAACATATTATTGGTGAAGAACGTCGAAGGTGATTCTTTTTACTGGAGTCCGCCAGGTGGAGCTGTGGAAAAAGACGAAACGCTCGAAGAGGCAGTCATTCGTGAAGTAAAAGAAGAGACGGGGTTTGAAAGTAAGGTCATCGGTATGCATTCTGTTAGAGAAGTCATCTTCTCGGAGAAGGGACATCACGCATTAATCATTACCTTCTTCGTTAAGATTATTGGTGGAAGCATTGATATCATGGATCCGGATCAGGAAGTCACGGATGTAAGATGGGTGGATTACCAAACCGCGAAAGAACTGATGCCTTCACTGGTTGAAATGCTAAGACTGGATGCTGACATGGAGAAGACGCCTGCATTCTATGAATTCGAGGGAGTACGTTGAGTATGGTTAGACGTTGAGACGATTTTGGAAAAATGGCCAGGGAAATGGGACATTATTTCTTAGAATTACAGTCATTTTCTGATGGATGTGTTGAAAAATCATCTGAATGCTCGGTTAATTCCTTTGTTGATTCAGATAACGCTGATGCTTGTTTGAATCAATTCAGTTCGTACAGCTTTACTCCCGATTGTATACTGTATTCAAGCAAACTAAGGAGGAATGAGGCAATGAGTACGGTTTTGATGGATGAGGAATCTAAAAAATGGAACGACCTGATGGAACAGTCGCAAAAGGTGACAATACTCGATGCGCAGATTCGGTTTGTGCGCGAAGTAGACGGCTGCATCGAGCATGTGACTTGGTTCGTTGATATTGATCTATTGCTCGCCTTCATTCAGAAACACTATCTGGAACAGACCTCTTGAAGGTCTGTTTTTTTATAGGCTCTTTCGTTAAAATACTGCACCTGACAATAAAAAGTGATAGGTGGGAAATATCCCCAACTTTATCCTGGTATTCACGGTATACTAAAGATAACTTACGAATAGGGAATGGAGCGATGAAAGATGAAACGAAAATGGATGGGTGCCAGCATGGCACTCGCAAGTGTTGGTTTATTAGTAGGACCGTTACAGAGCGTGGAGGCCGCAACGCCTAAAATCAAGGTCCACTATATCGATGTCGGACAAGGTGATGCGATCTACATTAAGATGCCGAGTGGTGAGGATATCGTCATGGACGGTGGGAATAAAGGAAAGGGCGATGAGCTCGTCGCCTATCTGAAAAAACAGAAGGTCGGCGATATCGAGATGCTGATTTCGACGCATCCGGATGCGGATCATATCGGAGGACTCGATGAAGTCCTCGACTCGTTTAAGGTCAAGAGTGTTTATGCTCCGAAGGTCAAACACACGACACAAGCATATAAAGACTTTCTACTGGCCGTCAAGCGCGAAAAGCTGAAAATCAAACCGGCTAAGGCTGGAATCTCGCTTCCTGTCAAGGGCGTGAAGGCGCAGTTCGTCGGACCAGTCAAGGACTACGCGAACAGTGATCTCAACAACTGGAGTGCTGTCCTACACGTTGCCTATAAAAAGAACACGTTCTTGTTTACAGGAGATGCAGAATTGAAATCAGAGCAGGACATGATCGCGAAGAAGAAGACGCTTCGTGCGGACGTCCTAAAGGTTGGACATCATGGGGCGAAGACATCGACGAGCGCGACGTTCCTCAAATACGTCAAACCGAAATATGGCGTCATCAGTGTCGGAAAGAATGCCTATGGTCATCCGACGAAGGAAGTTGTGACGAGCCTGAAGCGTGCGAAGGCGACGATGTTGCGGACGGATAAAAATGGGACAATCGTCTTTGAAGGGAACGGATCGTCCTACACGATTAAGAAGTCGAAATGAGTAAGCGGAAAGGGATCATCGACCGGGTTGAGGGGAAGTGGGTCATCGTCGAGTTTGACGATGGAATGCGGGATATCCTGATTTCTCGCTTTCCCATGACGGTTGAATCCGGTGATGTCATCTGGATCGATGAATACGGTCATATCGAAAAGGATGAACAGGAACGGCAACGACTCTCAAAAGAAATCGAGGAATTAATGGATGAATTATGGGAGGATTAAGCATGGAAACTCAAAGTCGAAAGCGATTTGAAGATATAAAAGCAGAAGTGAGAGCAATTTTTTCTTCTGAAAAATACAAAGAAGTTACCCGATTAACAAATTATAAATTAAGCGGTGTATACATAATCTATATAGATTGTGATAACGATAATTTAGTTCTGCCAATTTATATTGGACAATCTAGAAACATACAAAAAAGATACAAAGATCATTTGACTCAATTATTATCGCTCAATCGATTATCTTATGAAGCTTACAAAGAATACTTTTTTTCTGAAAAACACTCTTATTATGATGGTTTTTTTAAAACATGCAAAATTTTTAAGTATATGATCGAAAATAATTGTGATTTGACGCAACTTCGTATGAAAATCCTTACAGAATGTGAGGTAGAAGAGCTTGATTATTATGAAGCATTTTATATGGAGGAATTTTTATCTTCATTTTTAGGATTTAACCAATTTGAATCTCTTTTACAGTCCAATAAACTAAAGTGGAGTACAAATAACAAAAAAGAAAACAAAGAAATTGAGATATCTAGATTTTTACAAGCTATTGAGAGCGATATTAAAAGGGTTCAAAAGTATTATGATTACGGATTTACTAAGTTCAATTTTGAGCATTCGATGCCTCGTGATATTTCTTATGTTTCTGGTGAACTGAATGATAGTAAGAGTATAGAAAAAGTTGAGCGCTTACAAAAAAAAATCATTAACTTACACGAAAATAAGATGCCTGAATATTTTAAAATGATGAAATCAATAGACCGGTCAAATTCTTTTTTTAAAACTAAGAAAGAAGCCTCTAAAGAAGAGGAGGATTTTACTATACTGCTTATTTCAAAAATTAAAGATCTTTTAAATGCGAGTCTGTTAGAAAAATCCGATTCGCTACCTTTAGGTAGATTTTTCATCAAATATGAAGAAGGAAAAATCAGTACTATGAATTTTTTCAAACATTCATTTACAAGAGGACTACTTAAAGAACATTATAATGAAGATGTAAATAAGTTGATCCAAGTAAGAGCTAATTCTAAAAAAGCAGATGAAGAATACTTTTCAGAATATGAAAAAAGAATGGAGCATTTAGAAGAACTTAGAAAAAAGAGATACGAATTAATTTTTCCGGCCAAAGATTATGAAATGTTTCCGCTAAAGTCATTAACTGTTGATCATTCTCCAAATATTCTTCGCAGAACACAGGTTCACGTCCATTTTGATTTAACGAACAACGGAGTGATGAGATCTGTAATTCCTAAATACACAGATTTAATTCGTATTGTGATTTCAAATATTCAAGATAAAAAACAATCAATATACTACATTAATAATAAAACCATGAATAAAATTGCAGCTGGTATTTCTTATATAGAGAGAGACTTTGACAATATGATGGTGTTCAAAAAAAATCCCTTTTCATTATCTTCCAGGACTAACGATCAGATTGGTCCTACTCTACATATCGAAAATTATGACAACTCATTTATCTCAGTTTCTTCTGAATATAAACATGGGATAAATGATTATGTAATCAAAGATAAAGATTTAGTAGGGATTTTTGATGTTTTTGATAATATTTATAGCTCTCTTACTGACAAAACAATCATTAATTTTAGTTGCTCAGAATCGAAGAATTGCTTGAAAAAAGCATTGATCGGTTGTGGAATAAAAGAGCATCCGCTTTTGGATAGATTAAAAATAACAGTATAAATTTGAGAGATTGATTTTATTATAAATAATAGATTAGATAGGGATTTTAGTTTGAAACATGACAGTGGTATCGCTTTAAAATTAACGGATTTTTATACGATGTATCAATAACTAGAGTCGATTAGTTTAATTGGCTATTCTATAAATAACCCTAAGGATCTGACAAAACATTTATTTAAAGGAGGAGCGGAGCTTTATGTAAAGCACCACTCCTCCTTACAGACTGAAGACAAAGTAGCGGTTTTTCTCTTTATCGAGAAGAATCGCTTTTTTGTTCGCTTCGAATCGTTTTCCTGGGACAAGCATCGCGCCGCATCGCTTCGCTGCTAGGTCGCTCCTGCTTGTTTTTCCCTAGGAAGCGATTTCGAGCGAACAAACGCTTCTTTCCTGCTTCTTCGGGGTATAAAAAAATATAGAAAAAAGAAGAAGGAGGACTTCCCATGATGGGCAAGAGAGATCACCATCATCGTTCAGAGAACATCACCATCACATTGGAGCAATTGGTCCCGCAGGACCATCTCGTCCGTAAAATCGATGCGTTCGTCGATGTCGACTTCATCTATCGTGCAGTTGAGAAGCTTTATAGTGAAAACCTCGGCAGACCCAGTATCGATCCCGTTCTTTTAATCAAAATGGCTCTTCTTCAGTACGTATTCGGAATCCCTTCCATGCGACGGACCATCAAAGAAATCGAGACTAATGTGGCGTATCGCTGGTTCCTAGGGCTCGGACTCGATGAAAAGGTTCCGCACTTCTCAACGTTCGGCAAGAATTACATTCGACGCTTTCAAGATACGGATGTCTTCGAAACCATTTTCTATCGTGTACTCGCACAAGGTGTCGACGCCGGATTTTTGGACCCTTCGGTCCTATTCATCGATTCGACTCATATCAAAGCGAACGCGAACAAACGGAAATACAAGAAGAAATTTGTGCGACGCGCTGCGCAACAATACAAAGAAGAACTGGAGCTAGAGGTCAACGAAGATCGGATCCTTCATGGAAAAAAGCCCTTCACCCCCAAGAAGAGGAATCCTGAAGAACATGAAATCAAAGAGAGCACAACGGATCCGGAGAGTGGCTACTACGTGAAGGGGGAGCGTGAAAAGCAGTTCGCCTACTCTTGTCATACTGCCTGTGACAGGAATGGATTCGTTCTCGGATTGATTCTGACACTTGGAAATGTCCACGATAGTACCGTATTCCCTTCGCTTCTTGAATCGGTCACACAGCATTTAAAAAAACCTTTCGCTGTCGTCGCTGACTCTGCCTATAAGACAGTTCCCATCGCTCATCATCTTCTCAAGCAAGGCATTTTACCCGTCTTCCCTTATACACGCCCCAGAGGGGTGAAAGGAATGTTCAAGACAAAGGATTTCTATTATGACGACTACTATTACTGTTATCTATGCGAGAACAATCAAGTCCTCCGTTATCGAACGACAACACGTGATGGGTATAGAGAGTATGTCTCTGATCCACACATTTGTACGACTTGTCCGTTCCTATCGCAATGCACGAAGAGTCGTGAACACCAAAAAGTAATTTATCGTCATCTCTGGCAAGATGCGATGGATGATGTCGAGCATTTACGGCATACGAACTTGAATCGGGTATTATATCGAAAGCGTCAAGAAACAATCGAACGCGTCTTCGCAGACGTGAAGGAGAAGCATGGCATGCGTTGGACTCGCCATCGGGGTCTGAAAAAAACAACGCTTCAAGCGATGCTTACTTTCATTGCCCTGAACCTCAAAAAACTTGCCAATTGGTCCTGGGATTCCCACGGGAATCCTCGTATTCGGAACATTTCGATGGTTATACATACAACAAACCCTCATTTCCACGTGGAAATGAGGGTTTGTCTACAATCTGAAAGGAGGAGCGGAGCTTTATGTAAAGCACCACTCCTCCTTATTTTATCCATTTAAAATATCATTTGCTTTCTTTTCTGCTGTTTTTTCGTCTGTCCAATCCATCTCAGATAGCATACTGGCGTGAACTTTTTCGATCTGCTAGATTGTATAGCCGAGTTGCTCCATGGCAATGACAGCGTAAGCAACTGCTTGATTGTTATTCATAATTATTTCCCATTCGTTGGTGTGTTGTGATGTTTTTATTATATCGCATTGTCTTGCGTCTCCTGTTACAAACAGTTTCTTGAGAAGCGTTAAATTATTCGTTCCACAATGAATTTGATAAATAAAGGAACAAGAAAAAGGATGACAATCAATTTCAAAAAGGCACGTTGCTTTTTTTTCTTATTCTCGCGAGATATAGAAGTATCAAAATCTACTTTAGGATACAAGTCACCTAGAGGGGGACCCAATAATCGACCCGTCCAAAAATAAGCCCATGTAAGTGTTACGATCATAACCAAAAAACCAATAGGGTTAGATACATCGTTTTCGAAGAGGAAGAATATGGAGCTAAAAATAAAGATAATTAAAAGAATAGAGATAGTGGTTCTCAAAATTGGATTTGAGAGGTAACGGTTTTGATTCGGGGTATCATCGATAATTTTTTGAATTTTTGTCGATTTTTCTTTCACCCACTCTTGATCATTACCCTCGACTTCGTATCTACTACGGGTTCTCATAATATCAACATGAAGATTCACGGAGATTGATGTATATAAAATTTTATTGGTGAGGCTAAAGACGATGGATTGTATTGACCGATTCCGGTCGATAGTCAATCGATCAGAACTACTATCAATCGTTCCATCTTTAAATTGAATCGTGTAGAGGACTTCTGTTTCCTCATGGCCCAATTCTCTTTCTGTCGAAAAGAATACATCCATCAATCGTTTGATATCTCGCTCATAAAAGATTTTACATTTGATTTGTTCACTTTTCTTTATTCCCATGAAGTTACTCCTTTTAAATAAATACAAGCTACTTTAAAGTATAGCGTACTGTTGAAAGAGGAGGGTAGCTTTTACTGGATAAAGTTCCCACCCTCTTTAATTAATACGATTCAATTACACGATAGGACATATCATATCTGTTGCTGTATAAGCAATTATACGCTCTCATCTTGTATGAAAGTCTTTCGATGGAACATGAAGTTGCCGGCTTACGATTTGCTTTACCTTTTCCAAATCTCGATCCTCGGTCGATATCATCTCGTCATACCACGCTTTCTCAAGCACCTGCTCTGTCTCTTTGCTAACGATCCCTGTCTTCAGGATATGATGTAACGGGCTACTGGCTTCCTCAAGCCCTTGGAAATGTTGACTGATCGGTTCTTCTCCAGGAATGACCAACGTGTAGGCAATCGTCTCATGTTCGTCGAAGTCGCGGTCATTGGCTTTCGCAAACGGTTCGAAGAAGTCTGTCGCGCCATGGACGAGCATCATTGGCTCTTTGAATGCTGAAAGATTTTGCTGTGTGTCCTGCTTGGCGATATTCGTAAGATAATCTCCGATGTTCTCCGGTGTGTGCTGCATGATCCGCTCGAGTCGTTCGGCTAATGGCATCCCCTGATCCGTAATGTGTGCCACGTTCTCGATATGTTCGATCATCTTGAGAGGCGATGCTTCCCGTTCAAGGACTTTTTCTTGTTCGAGCGAAGCATGGATTTCGCGGATGAAATGACCGGATGTCTGATGGACTTCATGCAACAAGTCTTCCTTGTCACGCAAGTCTCTCCCTTGCGTCCAGCTGGCGAGATACGACAACGAAAACTCATCTGTCGGAAAATCAAAATGAGCTGCAACGGTATAAGCGACCATCTCCGCCTGGAATTCCTTCTCGTTCGGGTTCAATTCGATTTCGCGCTGTTCGTTTCGTTCCGTGTTATGCAGGTTGGCATGGGCAAGTTCATGGATCAGGACGGTGACATTCTCAATATCCGAGTTCCGCGGGTTCAAGGCGATCGCGTTTAGTTCTGGATAAAAGCATCCTTTAGCCGTACCAAGCTCGTTCAACGGCTGATCGAGTAATTTTACGTCTTGTGTCTCGGCAATCCCGTTCAACGCGCGGCGAAACGACTCCGCCTCACGGATCGATCCATTTCGATGATAGGAAGCGAACAGCTCAGAGACTTCAAGTTCTTTCTCTCGTGCATCGGTCTGCGTGTACTCGAAGACATGTCCAATTTTATAGTACATTGCTTTTCGGGTCGGAAGAGCGCCTTCCTTTGCGCGCTTTTGTTCTGTCTTTGTTGCGTCTTTCCATGCCACCCAATCCGTATCTCGCTTAATGAAGGTAACAGGGGAGGGGACGAAAATTTTGATTCCTTTCTCGCCTTTTTGGACCTGGACGCCATGCTTCTCCCAGTACGCATAAGAACCGACGGCACGCGCGCCTTGGAACTGTTCCTCGATCAATAGCATGTTCCGAGTCGAATAGCGGTGGAACCGGCTCATGAAATCGAGATGTTCTTTAATACTCTCCTGACTGACGAAATGAGAAGCAAGCTGTGTCTCCATCTTGTCGGTCAAGGCTTGTACTTCCTTCTTATAATCCTCACGTGTTTTCTTCTTATACGCCATGTGTCTCACTCTCCTTCAGACGAGAACGACGAATCGGCAGCGCCTTCGAAATCTTCTAGTTCCTGCAGAACAATCGGATCGGCAGCGAGTCGATCCAGTAGTAGATGACGACGATCACGTGATACCGGTAGCAACAACAGAGGCTCTTCTTGCAGGATCTCAAGGAACGGATATTCGTCATATGAGACAGGGATGTCGTATCGCGCTTGATGAATCAAGACTGTGACGTGGGTCGGTTGCAGTTCGAGAAACGTTGCGAGTGTGAAAGCTTCCAGTCGTCTCATTTGTGGGTCATCCTTTCCTCATCCGAATGCTTATGTTGCTTTCGTTGTTCGATCCGTGATTTGACGGCCGTCTCCGCTGTCTCAAGGAACGAAGGACGGTATTCTGTCGTCGGGATGATATCTTCGATGCTTTCCGTCTGCATTAAGGCTTGCACCAGTTCAATCAATACCTGTGTTTGAAGGTCTGTCTGTTGGACGCTCTTTCGTAACGGAAAGAGACTTTTTGTGATTTGTTCATCCCAGAACGTGGTCAACTCTTGTTCGATCTGTTTTGATACGGAACGACTGATATAGTTCAAATCCCATTGCTTCTTGATCATCTCTTGATAGTCACGGATGATGTGATCGATTGCCGGACCAATCCCGGACAGTCGTTCCCGCTCACGATACTCCTCTAAAAATTCAGCGGTCACGGCACTCAGCCGGATCCGGATTTGCTTTGTTTCCTCCATCTGTATTCTCCTTTCTATAATCATCAATTGTAAAAACGACTGCCAAAGAAACAGGACTCCGTTCGAATGGTATGATGAACAGATAAATTAGTTAAGGCGAGGTACAAACATGTCAAAAATTCATTTTTACAAATCTGTTCAAGTGATTGATGCCTCCATTGAAGAGGTATACGATTATCTGACGAAGAATGAACATATTCTTAGCTGGAGCAATATGACTAAGGATCATATCTACGCAGAAGGAGAACCATTGCAATACTTATACGCTGGTCAGAAACTTCAAGTTATCCAAGAGCATCGTGGAAAAAGGTATTCCGCTGATGCTTGGGTTGAGAAACTTGAGGCACCGTCCTTCATTGATGTCAGAACTTCAAACGAAATAGGAACGACGATTGGTCAATACCAATTGCAATCGAAACAGAATCAAACAGAGTTACAAATTGATTTGTTAGTAGAGACGCCGAAGTGGGCTTATGCCATTCTTTATAAACTTTCCAAATCAAGATTGAACCGAATGTACAATGAAGAATTCCGTCGATTAAATGATTATGCAATCCAAATGAATCGTCGCTAAAAAAATTGTTGCCCGTTATCCTTCTATTAAAAGGGTGACTTTTTCTTTTATCGATCTTGCTCGATTTCCTGCTGAAGAGCTTCAAACGCCTTTTGGTTTTGTATGTGTTCCCATTCATTGTTCATGTGTTCCCATTCATTGTTCATGTGTCGTCCGATTCGATAGAGCGTCTCTTGCATGATCCGTTCACGTCGAAACGCTGATCGGATTCTTTGTTTAGGTGAGAATGTATTCGTCTTCGCAAGCTTCTGAGGTGGCTTGGACAATTCGCGCATTTCGGACAGAATAGCGTTTCCCATCCGCGTGTAGAGATCCTGTTCTTTCGCCTTACGATAAGTTGATGCTTGGGATGCCGATCCGTAACTCCGCTCGTAGAATGCGACCTCGGTATCGAGTCGTTGCTTGAACGCGGTGTGCTCCCTCTCGAAGTAAGTCGTGAGATACGCGTCGGTAAATTGATTAAGCGAAGGACGCAGTTCCTTCATACCGTTCATGTTGTAATACCATTGCCGTTTATCATCCGGTAATTGTTTCTGAATCGTTTCAAACTGTTTCACGAGTGCTGGATGTAGCACTCGGTTTGAGATAGACAGTGTTAAACGGTTACGTTTGTGCGCGAGGACTTCATCGCGGATGAAGGTGTTCAGTTTTTCTTGTTCACGTGTCCGGTCGGCAAGCGTATGGACGACTTGTGCCTTCATCTTCTCGATCGTTTTTGGTTTCCGTTTGCCCCGTTCGCGAGGATGGATCGTCTCGACTGTCGCGACATGGATATGGATGTTGTCCGTGTTGTAATGGATGGCGGCAGTCCATGTCGCGTGCGACATCTGTTCCTTTTCGATCATCAGTGCAGTTGCGTTCCGTGTCGCCTGCATCAAACGTTGCTCATCGATATAGCGATTTTCTTTGATGCCGACTTCTTGTAACCACGCTTCGTCGAACGAGATGACATCTTGCCAGAGGATGCTGCCGTTTTCCTGTGCTCGTCGGAAGACCTCACGTAATTGCTCTCGTTCAGTCGCACTCAATCGATCTTGAGTCGCTGTGAACAGACCGCTCGATTTCAGTTCGTCCTCCATATAATCGTGATAGTTCTCAAACTGTTGCGACCGTGCTTTCGTTTCCGGTCGATCGATGTAATTGAGATACGTCGTATAGCGACGTGCACGTCGGGTTGATTGAGGGAGTTTGAACTTCGACTTGATGATGACACCGGGCACCTTAGTCATCCTGCATCACCTCACGGAAGAGTTTAGTCAATTGTTCGAGTTCGGTTGCGCTCCGCTTCAGGTGCAGAGTGTTCGCTTCGAGTTGTCGTTCGAGTCGCTCGATTTGTGTCGACTGGACGCCGTCCGCACACCAGATCGTCAGTAATCCTTTTAATAATTCTTGTCGGGAACACATCTGTTTCTCCGCTTGTTCGTCGAGTTGTTTGACGAGGACGGGGTCGATATCGCGAATCAAGAGATTCATCTGTCTTCCTCCTTCCATCACGAAAGTGAGTCTCTACTTTCAAAGAAATGAAATTCTTTCCGAACAATTCATTCGTTCCTCCTGTCATTAGAAGTGAGAAAGCTGTTACTACTCAGACAAGGAATGGAGGAATCGATATGCAGTCAATCATCGAACAGAGTTATGAACTTGGAGAAGCCGTGAGCGTCTCCTTGATTGTCGAACTTCTGAAACATATTTGGTTGAAGGTGCAGCAGCATGAGGCGAAAAGGTTTGAAATAAGTGACGGAACTGAATCGAGTTAAGCGTTGATGAAGGTCGATAGAATTACTAAATGTACACTAGAATTTTTAGAGCGGAAAAAACAAAGATGGTTCAAAACCGTGAAAAGAGCATAAGGGGAAACTGCTATCACATAGCGTGCTAGCCTAGGCGGAGCCTAGTGTTTCCCTGATATCATCAAAATCGCGAAAAGGTCACACCGTGTGCCACTAAAAAGGTCATTTTGGCACGGTGTGTGCCACCTTACCATTTCAGTTCACGTGCTTTAATGCGCAGCTGATCCTGTCTTTTTTCTTCTTGTGTGAGTTGTTTTTTCAAATCCGTTTGTCTTAACAGTACGTCTTCTTTGTCTTGCTTCAGATTGAAGATTTCATCCTCACGTTCGACTTGTTCATCGAGTGTCAGGTCAGGTAATGTGTCTTGTTTCGTCTCGATATCCTGTTCGATCTGTTGGATGAGAGAAGCTTGTTCCGTCTGTTCGCGCTTCATCTTCTTGATCCGTTTTTGACTTTGCGCTTGCTCATCAGTGAGAAAAAGTTGCGCATAATCGTTCGCTTGTTGCGTAGAAAGTGACGTCCTTAAGACACGTCGTTGATCCATATAGAGTGATTCGACGAGTGCGTCTTCTCGTTTCGAAGCCGTCAGTTTTTCGAGTGACTGTTGAGGCTTAATGACATACAAGCGGAGGGCTAGCTGATCAAAGTCGCGCGGTACATCTTCGATTTCGAAAACATAGTGCTCGTCCTGGTGATAGACGACTCGGACGCGCTGCTCATCCGTCGGTCGTTCCTTGTAGGCGACACGAGTGACCAGTTTCGTCGCGTATTCCTGGGGTTGGTCGAACTGGAGGCGGACACGCATCTGTTTCCGCTTTTCATCATAAGACCAGTTGAGAAGCGTGACGGTCTGTCCATTCGTCAACCGTTTTTCTTCACCGATTGGTGTTGCATTGATCGGTTGTTCCTCAGCAAAGAAGAGGGAAGAGAAACCGAAAAATAGAAAGCCTATTAAGAAAAACATCCCTGTTCCGAGATACAAGCGCGACCAGTCACGGGTCAACGTCTTTCGTTTTCCTGTCTGCATTTAAACACCCCCTGACGACTTGAGACTCTTCATTTGGTCGACGATGTAACGACTGTCTTGGTTCGTAAACGTCAGTTCGACCAGCTCATCGGATGTCTCTGCATAGCCGTTGGAATCGATCGTCAACGTCCGTTTGAAGCGGACAAGGCAATGCTCCGGATCGTCACGGTTCAGAAAGACTTCGATGTCAGCGACGGAGGCGGTGAACTTGCCATCGCTTCCGCTACTTGCGAACAACGTCCGTTTGAGGGACTCCGACATATACTGATCGGCTTGACGTTTGCGTGTCGGATAGGTCCCGTCTTCCCATGTGAAGGCGAATGAGATGAAGCGTTCTGCGTTCTTAGAAATGGACGACTGCTGCTCTGGCTCCTCTGCGTCAGTGACAATAGTTGAGTCTGGTACAATCATTTCTGGTGACGAATCCTTTGTGTGTTTTTCTAAAGTCATGTGTAGTCCATCTGATGCCGACGAACGGTATTGGTAGACGTTAGCACTGATCGACAGTAACAGACAGAACAGCACGAGTCCTAGAAGATGACGACTCGTCAATGCCATGTTGCATCCCTCCTTATAGCGAAAAGAGTGGTGCCGGATCAATGTGTCCGGACCAATCACTCGTCTTGAATTCGATGTGGAGATGGTTCCCAGTCGAACGTCCGGTCGAACCGCACATCCCGATGGCTTGCCCGGCTTCAATCTTCTGACCCGTCTTAACCTGACGTGCGGAAAGGTGGGCGTAGGCGGTGATCCATTCCCCTTGTTTGATCTGAATGAGTTGTCCGTAAGGGCCGCGTAAGCCGCTATACGTGACGGTACCGGAGCGGACGGCGTGGACGGTATCGGTATCATCACAACTAAAATCGATGCCCGTATGAACGTCCGTCTTTCCGAAAACGATCCGTGATCCGAATCCCGACGTCATCTGCAAAGAGATGTCGAGGGGTGCATGGAGTTTCCCTTTAATCGGTCCCGTCTTACCTTCCGCCAACACCGCCGGCGTCAGATACCGGAGGATGGCATCGACATATTCGATGTCACCATAACAGGCTTGATGCTCGATCGCGCTCGGACGATGGCATTGATAGATGCCACTTTTCTTGACGCGTTGGTACATCATTTGTGAAAAAGAGATTGCAAGTTGTTTCGTATAGCGTCCACCTTTTTCTTGGACGTAATCAATGAAGCCGCTCCCGAAGTTGTAACTCTGGAGCGTCAACTTGACGTCTTGGTTCGCTTGTCGGAAGACGGATGCGAAGTGTTTCACCCCATAACGAATACTCTCATCGGGAGAAGTGATACAACCAATCCGTCCGCATTTGGATTCACTCGCTTGCATCGGATCGTTCCCGCGTCCGCCGCTCTCCTGCATCATCAACGCAAGGACGACGTTCGTCTGTCCTTCAAGTTGTTCTTTCTTTAATTCACGCGCAATCGCCTCACGATATTGTAAGACATCATCACTAACCTGTAAGCTGGTGTCCGAGTAAGCGATCGGTGTCTCCGTCGCCTGATCGTTCTCGATCCCGGTCAACGTATCGAGAATGCCTGCGACGATAATAATGAGCAGGAGGAGAAGGAGCGCGACACCGAGGGCAATCAGACGATACTTTAAGGTCAGGAGTCGCCATTTCATCCGGACGGCGACACGTGCCGACTGCCGGACCGTACTCCACATCAGGCACCACCTCCGAACAAGGTCAGCTCCTCGGGTGAGACATCGACATCGAAGATCAACGTCTTCACACCGGAGACGCTGAGGACAATCCGACCAGTTTCGAGTGACGGAATCAACCGCGTCTCACTTTCAGTCAACTGACCATCGAAGACGGTCTGGATCGTCGGGATACTCTCAGCATCCTGCTCGCCGATGAACTTATACTGCGTCAGCTGGAACAGTGTCTTGACGTTCTCGGCGTTCTCCGACTTCGAGCCAGTTGGAACGAAGTCCGTGATCAAGTGCGAGGCAAAGAAGATGCCACCAAAGTATTTCCGGGCTTCGCGCATGAACTGTTGCAGGTATAGAATCGCCGGTTGGGCGATGTCACGCGTATTGATCAGATGATGCGCCTCATCGATGACAATCAGATACTTGAAGGCATCCTCGATCAATAACTCGCCCTGGTTGTAGCTACGCAGTTGTCCGGCACCGTTGAGGATCATCCCGTCCCAGAGCATGTTCATCAGGTTGAAGACCTGTGCCTGAAAGATTTCGTCCTTCAGGTTTGTCAGGTTGCGTAAGGGGAACGAGACGATTGCTTCTTCATCGAACCGCTCGATCGAGGAATGTCCGTCAAAGATGTTGCCGTAGTTATGGACGAGATTCGTGATCGCGAGTTCAATGTTCTCGAGCCGGCGGACACGATTCGTGCTGATCGTCTCGCGGATCGATGTCCGTGCTGCATCGGCATATAACTCTGAACGAACAAGCGTCAAAAAATCAGAGAAGACGGGATAGGCGTTCGCTGGATGTGTCGTGATTGGCGCGTCGCCTTCCTCATTCCAGAGTCCCTTTTCAAGGTAGAGCTGACGAAGCAGAATTTCGAACTCGTTCGCTTCTTCCTGGGAGGTTGCCGGATTGATGTAGTGATAGAAGACCGCAATCTTCGACAGGTGTTGCATGAACGAGAGTGCTTCGTCCGCAGAGCCGTCTGCATGCGTGACCGTCTTATAGACATGGAGCGGATTGATCCGTCCGGCGGAACCGTCGAGTGCGATCTCTTTTCCACCAAGTTGCCGCACGAGGTCGGAAAATTCTCCCGTCACGTCCAAGATGCGAACATGATTGCCTTTGATGGCTTGATCGAGGACCGTTTTCTTGAGTAATGTCGACTTGCCCGATCCCATTTTGCCGATCATCAAGGCATTATAGAACTTCCGTTGTTTATCCTTATGGAACAGATCAAAGATGACGCTCCCGTTCGTGTCGGTCGTCCCGTAGTAAGTCCCGGTCGGATCCTGTAGCGATGTGAAGTGGAACGGATAACCACCCGCGATCGACAGTGATGGAATCTCTTTGCCCCGACGACGGTTCGGCAGTTTTTGCTGCTGCTCATAGCTCAGGAACAGGCTCTGCCATTCCCACTCCTGTTCGTTCAGGAAGACCGTCGCGCGGAAGTTCCGTGCCTCGAGTTCCTCCATCACGTCCTGGACCTGTCGTTCGAGTGTTTCGAGTGTCTTTGCTTTGACATAGAGTCGGAGATGCAGATACTTCATCGTCTCGCCTTGCGTGATCTGTTCATAGAGTTCGTTCAGTTCTTTATACGTCTCGCGCGCATCGATCCGGTCGACGTTGTCCTTCGCGTTCTCGAAGCGGGTGTTTTGCTCGGCCATCGACTTGTTGATCGTCCGGATCATCTCCCGCTTGTCCGCCGTCCCGATGTCGAGCGTCGTCAGGACACCGGGCAGGTTGAGGATGGGCTCGAGCCAGAAGTCATAGACCGTTGATTGATATTTATAGACATGGAGGCAGGCGAGATAGCCGTCACCGGTCCGGACATAGTTCGGCTCGAAGCGGAGTCCGCCTTGCGGCTGGATCGCTTGGACGAATGTCGGATTATAGCCATCCTGTTGTTTGATCTTATCCGGATCCTGCTTCCGTAGAAAACGCGTACGCCACATGACACCATCACTCCTTTCCGTCCTGGGTCGGTTTCGTATTCGGGTTGTGCAGTTGAAACAACACATGCATTTTCTGTTCGAGCGTCAGTTCAACCATTGGGTTGCTGCGCCGGAGCAGTTTCGTCAATTGATGTTTCCGTTCCCGCAGCATTGCCTCGTCCGGCGCATAAAAAAAGAGGAGATAATCGCGATTCGTGCGATGCTCCTCGAGGTAGATCAGTTCTTGTTTCTTCTTTTGGAGGAAGGGACGATAGGCGGCAATCTGATTCTGCCGCATCTGTCGTTCGATCCGTTGTTTCTGTTTTTCTAGATTAAGCGGTGTATTGAGCGGAATCACCTTCAATGGATGGACATACGCCTGTAAGAGATAGGCGAGGGAGAAGATGTCGTGGTCCTTCTCCGTCTCAGATAGTCCGTAAATATCCTTTGAGGTCAGTTGAATGATGTCGCAAAACGTCCCGTCCTGCATCTCGAACACATCGAGCGCTGTTGAGTCGATAATCGGCAAAATGGAGGCGACTGACGGCGGGATGCGGACACGTTTTTCCTTGCGTGTTGGTGGTGTCGTCAACTCAACCTCGTCGAGCCAGGTAATATCGGTCATGGGACTTGTTTTCAATCGTGTATCTTCCGATAAACTCATCTGATCACGCTCCTTTCGAAGATTCATTCCGGTCGGCCAACGCGATATAGGTGTCTTTCTTCTTGATCAGTGCGTAATAGAGCACGTGGACCATCCGTTTCTCCGGGTTCGTCGTTGGTCGGATGACGAGAAAGAGTCCGAAGCCGACGAGGAAGCACGTGAATGGGAGATGCAAGACGTCCGGAATGAACGGCAGGGCGATCAACCGGACGATGATCAAGGCGACGAGAAATAGTAAATCATAGAGGTAGAGCATCTTATTGATTTTCAGTTCGGTCGTGACTTCGTTCGGAATCCGGTATTGGCGCTGTTGCATGTTCTCACTCCTTTTTCAGGTCTAGACGCGGAACATCTGTCGAGTACATACGGGACGATTCCTGGGTCACGCGCGTCTGGGCTTGTTCGACATGCTTGAGTTCTTTCTGTGTCGTGGTCTCGAGTGTCTGATAGATTGATTTTCGCTGACGCTGCGTTCCGGATGAAGTCTCCTGCGATGATTCACTGATGGATGGTGATCCACTGGAAGAGTTAGATGATGTGACGTTCGGTGACACATTCTCTGTTGTTTCCACAGAATGAGCGGACGCGCTAGTGTTCGTTTTGTCGAATGGTGTCGAATCCGCTGAAGGCGTAACAGGCTTGCGATTTACTTCGGAAGTCTGTGGAGACTGTGTGACCTGATGAGATGTCGTAGGCGTTTCAGGCGCTTCGAGCTCATCAGGTAAAGTAACCTGTTGTTCATTCGACGACATATTGGACATCTTCGGTTGCGTAGCAGGTATTGTCGATTGCGAAGTCGGTGGCACAGGTTTTGCTTGTGCAACAGAGTCTGGACGATGTGGAACGAATTCGGATGCTGCTGCTGCTGCCTGAGCCTCTTGCGCCGTACCATGCATTGGCATCTCAACCGACTCGCTTTGTTGGTTCTCTGGTCCTACTGGACGAGATGTCCGCTCTTGTGCTTGTGATGGAGTCGGAACACTCTCAGGCGAACGATCTGGACGACTCGCAGGTGTACCGCCATTCGGTGGCGGGTTCGGTGGCAATTTCGCACTTGCTGCTTCCGAGACAGAAGGAGTGGCAGGGCGTGATGCCATCTTCATCGTCTGACCGGCGACACGAGCGCCCACTTTCGCTGTTCCTTTCCCGACAGCATACGCACCGAGTGCGACACCCCAACCACGCTTCAGACCGGCATCAATCCCGAAGAGACGTTCGACCATGTTTGGTCCATCAATCAAAGCGGCAGAGAAGGCAATCAACGCAATCAAATAAGCGAGTCCGTCCAGTGTATCGGCCAGGTATGCCGTTCCAATCGTATAGAGTTTGATCGAAACGAAGATCAGAATGATGACGAGAAAGGTGTTCAAGATGCTTTGAATGACCTTCTTCGTCTTTTGTCCGCTGTGTAGATCAGCAGGTGCTATCAAAATCGCCAAGACATAATTAAAAGCCAACTCGAACGAGAGTCGAGCCAGCTTATAGGCAATCGAGAAGAGAGTAAAGCCCATCACTCCAAGTGTGACGAGGATTGTCAGCCAGTTCGGGTGATACCGATAGTAATATTGATTGTTCCATTCAACGCCACTTTGATCTAATTCAATTTCAGTCATTTCTTTCCCATTCCATGCTAGCTTGTTTTGTGAAATGTCTTCACCTTCTTTACTCAATCGGTACTCATCGCTATCAAATACATCATTGATGTCTATATTCTTGATTTGACTTGCTGGAATGGAGTTCGTTTTTTTAATTTTCGTATCTTCGAAAGCGGTTTTATCATACTCGACTAAATCATGTACATTTTTTTGAAGCACTGATTGTGATAAAGTATGATCCTGATTTTCATACATGCCATCTTGATTGAAGCTTGTAATGGCAGTGTCCGTAAATTCACTTGTTTTTACCATCGTAGGAGACAGTAACCCTAAAACTAACAGCGTGATGAACAGATTAATTAAAAAGCCTTCTCGATCAAATTTTTTCTGAAAAATCATCAAGTAACCGGTAAATAAAAAGCTACCAGCTAAAATAACATATAAAAATGGTTGAATCGTCTGAACGAATTCAACCACTTGATGATTATTAAAGAATGTTTTTAGGAGAAGTATGTCATTCGTAATCTGTTCAAGACCATCGATGATGAAGGAGAGACCTCTAACGAAAAGCCAACCAACAGAACGAAGCGCATCGCTTACCAAATCACTGATGCTTAATAAGTCTTGAAATTCTTCTAGTTTGGATGCTACATCTCCATTAGCCATGATGGCCCTCCTTTCTCTGCCTATTTAATCAATGAAAGAAGTTACTTCATCTTCGAGCGTGTTATCACTTAACGTCGTAAGGTCTAGAGAACTGACGAATTTACCATCCTGCAACTTATAAAGGCGACCACCCTTTAATTCCCCATGATCATCTGTTGCACGATCTTCTAAGTCTTTCCCGTTAGGTTGAAAAGGATTAAACAATTTTACTTGTACTTCCTCCTTTTCGGCGACTTCTTTCACTTTATCTACATAAGACTCAAATTCTGCTTTGCTGTCGCTATCGACAAGTATGAACTCATTTTTATTACTGTCTTTCAACTGATCTATTTCTTTTACAGAGACTTGTTTAAAAGACTTCGCTTCACTCTTTTCACTACAACCGACTAAAAGTAACGCAGAGGAAATCAATAGTCCGGAGAGTACTCGTTTCGTTTGCATGCCTCCACCCCTTTTCCTATGATGACACTTGTTCCGGACCTGTCAGGTCATCATTGCTGACGTGGACCCGGAAATCGAATGTGTCTATAAGCGTAACAGTTTTTCGATCGCCTGAGTCTGGGTCTTCTTCCTCAAATACGACTAAAAAGCCATCTTGGGTTTGGATGTTTAATACTTCACCACGACGGAGGCGCTTCTTGTTCTCCTTGATGATGGTCGCGATGACCCGGAGTTCGCGCTGGACGCGTTCGGTGCGTGTCAGTTCTGTCATATGATGCCCTCCTTAGACGCCATGACGAAGTTTCTCGAGTCGTTTACTGATGATCGTCTTCAAAAAGTGGCGCTGGTTGTCCGTCACAGGAATCGTTTTATCGGTGATGCCTTGCTCGAACGCTGTGATAGGTAGCGTGTCGTATTCTGTTGTCTCGAAGATAGAGCGGAGGATTTTCGGTTGCAGGACCTCACAGACACGCCATTCTGTTGCATCAGATGTCTCCTCATCCGTCTCAATGCTCTTCGATGCCACTGAGGGACCGAGTTGGAACGGGATTCGGAGCGTATTCAGGTCGAGATGGGCATGCGCGCATGGAATCACGAGATCGTTGATGGAACGTTCTGTATTAAAGTCATCCGCTAAGTATTCATAGCGGTATTTCATCGCCGTCCGTCCAGTCAGGAAGAGGGGATAGGACTGGATCCGTTTCTTTTGTTTATCTTGTCGTTTGATGACACGGATGATCAGCATCTCGCCTTCTTTCAATCCCATCACTTCTGTTGCCGTCAGCAAGCGCCGACCATCGACGCTTTCCGTCTTCGACTTCGAAAGCGAGAACGTCTGTCCGGAACGCGACTTCGTGACGATTGTTTGTTCGCCGAGCTTCTTCGAGATCAATTCCGCCGTCGACTCGTCTGCCGTCAACAAGTAGTGTGTATTCCCGCAGTTGCCGTCGATTGTTTTCCAATCCTCCCCATAGAGGTTCTCGAGTTGGGCGTAGGACTGGATGACGAGATTGAAGCGGATATTCCGACCAAGACAGACGGTGATGATGTTTGCCATCCCTTCGATTGCTGGCATGTTTCCGAATTCGTCGAGGAGGAAAATGACCTGTCGTTCACACCGTCCACTTGTCGCTTGAGAGGCGACACGGGCAAGCGATGTATAGACTTGTTTGACATAGAGCGAGGCGATGATATTCAACGTCGGATCATAGTCCGGAACGATCAGGAACACAGCAACCGGACGCGGATGTTGTCGGATTTCCCGAATGTCAATCGGAGCATCAATCGTACCGTCGAAGATTCCAGTCACCTCGTCTTTCCAACCCGATAGTGCCACAGTATACTTTTGCCCTTCACTTTCCACTGTGATGGTAGATCCGACCTCGAGTGCTTCTTCGTGATGTAGCATAAAACTCCCGTCGTCATCCGTCGTCAGGGAAAGCTGCTTTCCGCTTGGAAAGGAGAATGTCAGTCGTGACAAGGGAAGCGCACGTCCGCGGATCCAACGGTTGAAGCCGATCAGTTTCATGTCGAGTGAGTTTTGTGCCGTCAATCGTGCCGTCGCATCAAGGGTGAAGATCCCAAGCTTGGCGTTCGTATTCGCCAGGATACTGGCGCGCGTCTGACCACCGGAGAAATGAAGCGTTGCATACTGCATGCGTGCTGGATGATTCTCTGGGAACGCCGCGAAGAAGGCGTCGAGTGCCGATTGTTCTTGTCCCATGTTATCCGTGACTGTCCGAGATCCCAGATCGGAAAGCATCAAGGCGACGTTATACATCGTGATCTTCTCCGGTTCGTGTTTCGCTTGTTCGCATAACCCAAGAATCAAAGCGGTACAGAGATCCGTCGAGGAGTTGCTCCAAAACGGGTCTTTTGCTTTCGGATCATGGTAGAGCATATAGGCGACCGAACGCGCATACTGTTGGGCGAGAGAGTAGTTCTCGTCCAGATAAGCGTCGATCGTCAGCTGCAACAGGTTATAGGACATCGATTGGGACGGGTTCATCAGATTAAGGACCTCGACCTGATATCCGCGTGCCTCGAGCGTTTCTTTGGAGGCGGCGAATAGCTCTCCTTTCGGATCATTGATGATTAGACTCGCTTGACGTTCGGCACGACTGTAGAGATCGATTGTCGAGAAGACGAACGTCTCGCCTTTCCCGGACCGGGTTGTCCCGATGACGAGATTGTTGACGGCACTGTCATCGATGTACAGGCGATCGCGATAACGACCGACCGGGACGCCGCCGGATCCGGTATACGTTTCTTTGCGGTCTGGAACGTCCCGATACTGTTGCTTCAGCTCTTGGAACGTCGTAAAGCGGGCACTTCCTTTTTGGGCTGCCTTAAGATCGCGGAAGTTGAGCCAATACTTCAATAAGAGAAATCCACCAATTAGGAAACAGACACCGAATAGCGATAAAGCTAGAGGAGTCGACCAGGCGAGTGTCGTCCACCAACTGGATTCGTACTGCAGCGGGGAACCGGTCGTCAACTTCCCGTCCTGGAAGAGATTTTGGATGGTCTGCTGCAGGAATTGAAACGCAACATTGAGTACTAAGAACAAGAGAATCGGTAAAGCAATCAGAAAGGCAAGACATCGCCACAGCCAAGGGGAGGTAGCGATGGAACGAAATGAGAAGTTCATCATTATTTCAGTCACCACACTTTCATTAAAGAAGAGAAGATGCTTGTCTTTGCTTCGCTTCGAGTGCTTGAATCTCTTCATCCAGTTGGACAAGTGTTACCACTTGCTGTTTCAGTTGTTCGTCTTGGACCAGCTTCACGCTTTCTTGTGCCTTCGTCACATCTTTCAACGCGATGTAGGCACGTGTCTTCGCTTCCTTGCGCGCGGTCGTCATCTCGATGTCCGGGATGGAGACCGCACGTTTATAGTCTTTCTCTAGGATGGCGAGATCGAAGGCACCTTCATCCGTCGGATGGACCGCTTGGAAGGCTTGCAGTGTCTCTTGACGATCTGTTGCGAATGGCTTCGACTGCATGATGATCGTCTCGACGTCGATCGGATCGTTCGTCACAGCAACCGCCTGATCGTAGTCTTCTCTTTCGACGTACTGGGTAATCAGGAACTGTTGTTGTTCGTTACTCAATGACTTTTGTTTTTCCAGACGTTGCATGAGTGGATCGGTCTTGCCATTTAATGCTTCTTCATAAAGTGGTTGCCAATCCCCTGACGATGCTGCACGGACATTGTTTGGTGAGTCGGGCTGTGTCAGTTGAACGATGGATAGCGCACCGAGTAGTAAAAGACTCACACCACTGACGCCATAGACGAGACGCCGCTGTCCGCGACGTAAGCGGGAGACATGTGTCGTATCCGGATGTTGCTGAATCGCTACAGTCGTCATTGTTTTATAGGATTCCGGTGTCAAACGCTCCAAGTTCTCGAGCAACAGGATCTTCTTCGTCGCATCCTCTTTCCGGATCCGGATGCGTGGAATCCGTTCCTTCAGCTGTTGATACAGGTTCGGATAGGTCGTGTGACCGAACTGGAATGTGCCTTTATAGACGAGCTGATCGGCATCATCGAAAATCCGGAATTCGCTTGCAAATCGTTCATTCGCTTGTTGCGCTTCTTGATGGACTTGGGTGGATAATAAAAGCGCCTCCTCATACGGGAGACGCTCGTAGTTCGGGAAGGCTTCTTTCGCTACATCAGTGAAACGGACAAAGAGCATAGATTCTCCTCCTTTGAAGCAAGACATCTTAACGAAGGCAATAAAAAAAGCCATCCAGTTTGGAATGACGGTCTGTTTGATCGCTTGTTAGATTAGAATTTGATATTGTCGTTGACCATCTCAGCTAGCGTGACGGCGCCCATGATGATGATCAGACCGACGGCACCGCCGACGAGCCAACCCACTGCCTTCGATCGTCCCCGGTCTCCACCGAAGATGAAGTAGAAGCCAGCAACTACGAAAGCAATTGCTGCCGCGATGACGGCCAGCCCCTGAAAGAACTGAAGTAAACTAAGTCCTGTCTCATTCAAACCCATCTGTGTTCCTCCTCTCAATCCCGTGACGTGGCAACGGACGATGTGACGTTCAGTTTCGAATCGAGTGCTTCTAAGATCAGTTCCTGATTCTCTTGGATGACGAGCTGATGCTGGGCGTCGAGCCACTCCTCATAGTCTTTTCCTTGGATCCGGAGTAACTTCTCGGCAAAGGTCTTGTTCTGCTTCTGTTCACGTGTCGGCATAGCGTACACTCCTTCCTTGAGGTCGATGCGCAGCAGCACATCCTTAAGGACAGTCGGAGTCAAGCAAGTCGATGGGTTTATAGCACGTTCCCCCACGAACTCTGACATCCGATATCGGACGTCTGTCTAGGGTTTTTCGATGACCCTCAACGAATACGTGACCTGTGGGCGAGTTTTAGGCGACTCTCGCCGAACCATTTCTGCGTATATCCCGCTCATCCGGTCACACATGAGGGACACGCCGGTATGTGATTGGAGTGACTGTCCTTAGCGATATGCTGCTACGGTCATCCATTCCTCTTGTCATTGATTCATGTTATTTCATAAGTAGATCCCTATAAATAGATGGCTTACTGATGAACCAGTCTGCGACGTGAGACATGAATCAATTCGTCATCCGGATGCTTCCGTTTTGCAATGACCTGATTCTCACCGACGACGGTACGGATTCGGTAATAGATCTGCGAGATTTCTTGTGTCTCCTTGCTCTCTTGTTCGATCGCAATACGACCATGTAGCTGGTACGTCTTGCCATCGAACGTACGTACGGAATCCGCAAGCGGAAGTTCGGCCAGATCGAAGCGTTCGTGCTTCAGGTGAGACCAATTCCGTTTCTTCTCCACCCTCAAATCGAATTCATCCCAAGGGATGGATCCAAGTGTCTGCTCACAGGCTGTCGCCAGAATCTGGACATCTAGGATAGAAGGAAGTGAACGATTTCGCTCATAGGCACTGATTGCTGCCTGCGAAATCTCTCCATATGTCTTTTCCGCCAACTCCACCTGACTCCAACCATGTTTTAAACGTTCACGTCGTAACCACTCTCCGAATCGGTACATAGATATGCTCCTTTCCTTCGAGAATCACTATATGACAATGTCTTCCTGGTGATAATTCGAATATAGCAGATTATTCTGTTAATTCAATTAAATATTCAATATTTCGATACCGTTACAATTGTCGTATTGTGTCGAATTTAACAATGAATTTAACAATGAAGGGAAAGAAACAACTATTTTTAACAGTAGATTTGATTTGAGAAACACAATTGTAACTTTATTACAGCATTGTTTTGTGTACAATCTAGTATGTATTTTTAGAAGTAATGAACGAACCTTTAAAAGTTTCTTCTTTTACCTTTGTATTCAATTACAAAATTTATTATTTTTTTAAAATTTTGTGTATAATTATTATATAATTTAATTTTTCTCTAATAAAAATTTTAATTCATATTATTTAAGGTCTGAAAAATACATATCTACATTCTTAAATTATTAATTCTTCATTTTAAAGGAGACAACGACTATGATAGAGCTTGTTTTAGGTGGTACAAAAATTATAATGCCAGTAATAAATATTATAAAAAATCGTGAAGAAAAAAATAAGGAAATACGATTCAGAAATGATGTAATTGATAAACTTGTAAATTTAGAGTCTGAACAAACTAAAATGTTTAATATGTTTGAGGATGAAATTAGAGCAATCCAAGAGGGTCCTTTTTATATAGGATTGACTTATTTAGAGCATTCAAGAGATGATCATCGAAGTCTAGTTGATTCTGAAGAAATGTTAAAAAACGCATTGAAAGAATTTATAAAAGCATTTGGTATTCAGCGAGCAAAAACTAAAAATACTGCTTTTGATGTTCATTTTAAAGGATTTTTACAATCCTATATAAGCATTACTTGGTTACTATTAGAATCACCAAATGATGCAAAAACCTGGATTGATAAATCAATTTCATCTTTACAAGAAGGACAAAAACTTTTTCAACATGACATCGCCAATTTGAGACGAGAAATTCTAGCAATTCAATCAGAGGACAATGAACATAATCGTATGATGAATGATTCTATTATTTACGCGGGGTTAGATTTTTTCTATGGGAATGATTCTTTAGTAGCAAAAAAACAATATATTCCTCAATATACTGCATTAGTCGAGCAGTACTCGTTTGCTCAATCTGAAAGCTACAAATACTTGAATGAAATGTATGAACTGAGTAAACAAATTGAACAGGAATTACTCAAACTAAAAATTCAAAAGTCTAAAGAAGAAGTGACAAGTAAGGTAAAAGAATTGCTCGATGATGTAACAAAAATAACTAATTTTAAAAAGAATGAAAAATCGATAAAAGAGGAACCGATTTCGGTAGTAGAAAAAAATGAACGTATCAAGGGATTATTTAACAAATTTAAAAAATAATTTTTTCAAATTTGACTTTGATCTTAAGTAAAATGTCTATAAAGAACACCGGTATTGTTAGGACTCGTCCAGAGGCAATCTATTTCAGGTTGATCAAAAATACTGCGGACTAACCCAGCTGGTGAGTTTCCAGTTTTAGCTTAATGACGAGTGACTCTACTAGATGATAGAGTCACTCCAGATCGTAAACAACCCTCATTTCAATGTTGAAATGAGGGTTGTTTACGATCTGAGATGAAGAATGTATTCTAAACATTCTTCATCTTTTCATCTGAATTTCATTGTAGGAACTTCTGAAAATCCTAAAGAAGAAATGTGCATTATCGAATTAAACAGTACTTCACTAACTAGGGATTCTGGTAAGTCATAGTTTCTACCATAAGGTTTTAAAGTCCACTTCTCTGCAATTGCACGATGTCCTTGTGATTCACATGACGTAATAACAGAATTTTGAGCATGAACTTTAGTTATTTCTCTTGCCTGATAGCGACGTGTACTATTAGCCACAGCTCGATAGATGATATTAAAAATTTGTGCAGTAGAAAAGTGATTGAGTAATTGATTAAATACTTGATAAGATTTTTTTCCTAAATTAAACGAGTAACCTACCTTCGTCATTTCATATAAAAGGTATTCTTCAATTTCATTTAAAGCAACTTGTCTCCATTTTTCGTAGCAAAATTCTACATTAAACGATTCAGGTTCAGGATATAATAGTCTTTGTATCATCGAAGAATAGTTACCGTCAAAAGGAGTTACGTTGAGCTTGTAAACTACTTGATATGTGTAATAAGAGATGCCATGTTTACCGTCCTCATTTTTTTGCATTATGAAGGCATCTAAACTTGAATGTTCACTTACGTGTATTATCTCTTTAGCAAACAAGGTTTTGACTATTTCTTCCTTAAGCTGATTTGTAGGTGCAAGTTTACTTTTAGTGCTATCTAAAGGCACTATTGTATTCATATCTTCAGAGAGTGCTGCTCTTAATAGGACACTTAAATAGAGTCTATCTTCCGAGGTCAAGTCACTTTCGAGGATTAGAGAGGTGTCTATATTAATAAAAACTGAATTTACAACATCTCTTTTTTCTTTTTCTAACTTTATTGCCTCTTCTTCACAAAAATGACAAGTACAAGACCTTGAATTTTCTCTATGAGAACAATGCGGGCAGGCATCTTTACGTCGTATCATTTTATCACTCGTTTTAGACTGAAGCTCACCTAATAAATGTGATTCACATTTTTCGCACTTTGCTTCTAAATAGACAGGCGGGAATGTTTTTACCAACTTTGAAGGTGTGATAGACATGTTGTACTCAATTAAAATATCTTTAACTTTTTCATTCGCATAATACTTTGTAATCACTTCATGAATTTTTTCTTTTGATAAATGTTTTAAGCATGGATCTATTTCATTAAAATTAAAATGACCTATTTCTAATTGCATAATGCACCTCCGATTACAAAACGTTTGTTCGACTAGTAATAGTATAAGTTAATAAATGTAAAAAATTCAATCTACTTTAAAAATAACGTTTTTAAAGGACTAAATCCATTCACCCTCTACCTTCTCGAAAGTCTTTTAGGAGGGTTTCTCAAGAATTCCTCCATACCGATGTACTTCCTTCTATTCTTTTTTGGATGCGGTCCTTGTATCAGGGAGCGTACTTCGTATTGCACCAGGTCATTTCTTCTGAGATTTCATCTAGGATCAAGAGGAAGTCATCAACCTACTTGAAACTCGATAACATGGTCTTCTCTCATCCCTCAGCACTCAGAATCTTCACCCGATATGGGCTGACCTCTTTAAATGGATACTCGATTCTTATCTCCAACTCGTCAGATGCCGGATCCTCAAGACGTTCTTCTACATTATTTGTCTCACTGAACAAAAATTTTTCCTGTTTATGAGACAGTAATTTGCTCGATGCCTCAAGGATAACCTGGGGAGGGCAACCAATCGACTGATCTTCGCGGACCATCCTCCCCACCCCATTAGCCCCATAATGATGTTATGTCAACTAAATATCCTATCTAAATTTACTTGTGATAATTATGTATTATCACAAGTAGTTATTTGTTATACTAAATATAGATATAAAATGTAATACAACCATTTATCAATTAATAACAACATTTATACATACGTATATCAGTTATAATTTTATGTAATACACAAAAAATCGTTAATGGATCAATAAATGGACAAATAATTCGTCAAAAGAGGAAGCGTTGAGTAGATAGATGGGAGGATGGATTATGAACGAGGAAGTAACAAATGAAGTTGTGGTCAAGGAAGAAGCAGCGCTGGCATTTGCCGATAGTCGGGAGAAGTTGCTCGCGGTGCTTGAGAATGATCACTTGAACATGGAGGCACTAAGCGACCTCGAGATTTTTGAACTATTCTGGGCGACTGAGCTGTTTCCGATCTATAGCCAAAAAAGCCCGCATACGAAGCGGGCCTACAAACAAGATCTTGACTATATTCTACGGTTCTTTGTGACGAAGACACAGGGCGTCAAACAACTGACGATCCTCAATCTGCACGAGTACATGAAGGATGTGCATGAACAGTATGCCCCACGGACTGTTAAGCGGCGTAATGCCATGCTAAGGCGTTTTCTGCGCTTCCTCCACATTAATGACTATCATGCGCGTGATCTATCTCTGCAGGTAAAAGATCAGATGAAACCGGAGCCGTTACGTCGAGAGATTGATTTTGAGGAGATAGAGGAAATCGCTCTCGCCTTCCGTCATACGGTAAAGCAAAATAAGAACCGCGAACTTTTGAAACTACGAAATGAGACAATTGGCTACCTATTATTGACGACCGGTATGCGTGCATCTGAGTTACTAGCACTAAAGTTCAGTCAGGTTCATGAAGCTTCTCCAGTAAACTATATCGAATTTAAAGGAAAGCGTGAAAAATGGCGACGTGTTCCGTTGTCCCAAAAATCAATCCATCTTATTCATCGTCTGAAACAGTTAATGCAAATTGAAGGAGTGGCGAACCCCTATATTTGTTTCAATGTAAGAGCTGCGGATAACCCTATTACGTATGAAGCATTGAGACTATTAACTCAAGCAGCTTCTTCCCGATTAACGTCACAAAACAATTCACCTCATTGGTTCCGACGCTCTTTCATCACAAAGCTGTTAGCAAATGGCGTTCCTTTATATGAAGTCATGAATATTTCTGGTCACGAATCCATCACGACTACTAATATGTATCTCCAACAGTTAAAAAAAGCTGATTTAAATGTGCTACCTTATGAATAAGGGACTTTTATATAAAACGTCAAATCTCATCAATAAATAGACTTTGATTAATATACGAGAAAATATAACATTTTTTGCTCATTCTACTAAGTTTACTGGCATGTTGTCTTTTTATATTAAACGACCGTTTTATATAATACTTTTTAAAATCCAATAAAATGCAACTTAAATATTCACTTGATATAATATTTTTTATATCAAAAATAAATTTTTCATTAAAAATACATAAATTGAATAAGTATTATCTATAATAATTTTTGTTTTTTACATCATATATACAAAATAATCAACAAAGTTAATAATCAGCAAGAGATTTACATTCTATGCGAGATATGAATCTTTAAAAACACTAATACAGTATATCGATATCCTTAAACACAAAAAGCCCCAAATGGGGGCTTTTATTAAGTGTACACTATATTCAAGTGAATACTTGAATATTAACCAAGGAAAGGTGTACACTATATTCAAGTAAACACTTGAATATAGATGGGGTGATAATGTGAATAAGAAAGATACTTGTGAAATTTTTTGTTATGACGAGGAAAAGGTCAATCGAATACAAGGTGATTTAAAAACAATCGATATTGTTAGTGTTGCCCAAATGTTAAAAGCAATTGCGGATGAAAATAGGGCAAAGATTACCTATGCTTTGTGTCAAGATGAAGAGTTATGTGTGTGTGATATAGCAAATATTATTGGTATTACGGTGGCAAATGCTTCTCATCATTTAAGGACCCTTCATAAGCAGGGGATTGTGAGATATAGAAAAGAAGGAAAACTAGCGTTTTATTCGTTAGACGATGAACATATTAGACAAATAATGATGATTGTACTAGAACATAAGAAAGAAGTGAATGTCAATGTCTGATCAAAAGGCAATAACATCTGAACAAGAAATGAAGGCCTATCGTATACAAGGCTTTACTTGCGCAAACTGCGCGGGTAAATTCGAAAAAAATGTAAAACAGCTATCTGGAGTTGAGGATGCAAAAGTAAATTTTGGTGCATCTAAAATTGCTGTTTATGGTAATGCAACGATAGAAGAACTAGAAAAAGCAGGTGCATTTGAGAATCTCAAAGTGACACCTGAAAAATCTGCTCGCCAAGCATCACAAGAGGTAAAAGAAGATACGAAAGAAGATAAAGTGCCGTTTTATAAAAAGCATAGTGCTCTACTTTATGCTTCCTTATTGATTGCCTTTGGTTATCTTTCTTCGTATGTGAATGGAGAAGAGAACATTGTTACTACCTTATTATTTTTAGCATCCATGTTTATCGGAGGATTATCACTTTTTAAAGTTGGTTTGCAAAACTTACTACGTTTTGAATTTGATATGAAAACCCTTATGACAGTGGCTGTTATAGGTGGTGCTATTATTGGAGAATGGGCAGAAGTTGCCATTGTTGTTATTCTCTTTGCAATCAGTGAAGCACTTGAGCGATTCTCTATGGATAGAGCAAGACAATCGATTCGTTCATTAATGGATATCGCTCCTAAAGAGGCACTTGTTAGACGTAATGGACAAGAAATAATGATTCATGTTGATGATATTGCTGTTGGGGATATCATGATTGTAAAACCTGGTCAAAAGATTGCGATGGATGGTGTAGTTGTAAGTGGGTACTCTGCCGTTAACCAAGCAGCTATTACAGGTGAATCAGTCCCTGTTGAGAAAACGGTTGATAATGAAGTATTTGCAGGTACCTTAAATGAAGAAGGATTACTTGAAGTAGAAATAACGAAACTTGTAGAAGATACAACAATTTCTAAAATTATTCATCTTGTAGAGGAAGCACAAGGGGAACGTGCTCCTTCGCAAGCATTTGTTGATAAATTCGCAAAATATTACACACCGATTATTATGATCATTGCAGCATTAGTTACTATAGTCCCTCCATTATTCTTTGATGGCAGTTGGGAAACATGGGTTTATCAAGGATTAGCTGTTCTTGTTGTTGGTTGTCCTTGTGCGTTGGTTATATCGACTCCTATTTCTATTGTTTCAGCGATTGGAAATGCTGCGAAAAAAGGGGTCCTTGTAAAAGGTGGAGTGTATTTAGAAGAAATGGGCGCCTTAAAGGCTATTGCATTCGATAAAACAGGAACATTAACAAAAGGGGTCCCAGCTGTAACTGATTATAATGTGTTGAACAAACAGATAAATGAAAAAGAATTACTATCCATTATTACTGCATTGGAGTATCGTTCTCAGCATCCTCTTGCTTCAGCCATCATGAAAAAAGCAGAAGAAGAAAACATTACTTATTCTGACGTACAGGTAGAGGATTTCTCTTCTATCACAGGAAAGGGTATAAAGGGTATCGTAAACGGGGCGACTTATTATATCGGTAGCCCGAAACTCTTTAAGGAATTATTGACTAATGATTTCGATAAAGACTTAGAGCAAAATGTTACTACTCTTCAAAATCAAGGTAAGACAGCCATGATTATTGGAACCGCAAAAGAAATACTTGCAGTTATTGCAGTTGCTGATGAAGTTCGTGAGTCAAGTAAGGAAATTATTCAAAAGTTACATCAACTTGGTATCAAAAAAACAATTATGCTTACTGGTGATAACAAAGGTACTGCGAAAGCTATCGGAGGGCAGGTTGGAGTATCTGATATAGAGGCAGAATTAATGCCACAGGACAAATTAGACTTTATTAAACAGTTGAGATCCGAGTATGGCCACGTAGCAATGGTAGGAGATGGGGTCAATGATGCACCTGCATTGGCGGCCTCAACAGTTGGTATTGCAATGGGTGGAGCTGGTACAGACACAGCCTTAGAAACTGCAGACGTCGCTCTAATGGGAGACGATTTAAGAAAACTTCCATTCACCATAAAACTTAGCCGGAAAACTCTTAATATAATCAAAGCTAACATTGCTTTTGCAATTGCTATTAAATTTATTGCCTTACTATTGGTCATCCCAGGTTGGTTAACGCTCTGGATTGCCATTGTTTCCGATATGGGCGCAACCCTTCTAGTAGCTCTAAATGGTTTGCGACTAATGAAAGTGAAAGAATAAAGGGAAAAGTGCTAAAAAGTGCTCTTCAAAACAGATGGAAATTCCTTTTCTAAAATGGGCTTATTATTAGTACAACTTCTAAATATAATAAAAAATCAGTTAGTGAGTTGATGTAATTGACTTTAATTTTGAACGTTATTTCTGCAATAGGGGCATTTATAGTTACCAATATTGATGATATCTTTGTTTTGATGCTGTTATTTTCTCAGGCAAAAGCACAGGTGAAAACGAGTGAAGGTTTAAAAGGTAATCAGACAAAGAATAAGTATATATCCCCTAAGGATATAATTATTGGACAATATCTAGGGTTTACCTTGTTAGTAGTAGTAAGTCTCTTAGGAACTTTTGGAGTTATGTTAATTCCAGAGAAATGGGTAGGATTACTTGGACTAATTCCAATCTATTTAGGGATTATGTTGTTTATAAAGGGAGAAGATGAGGATGAAAATGCAATTCTTTCAAGTTTAAATTCTGGAAAGTATAATAGTGTCTTTTTAAGTGTAGCATTTATAACATTTGCTAATGGCGGAGATAACATTGGAATATACGTTCCTTTCTTCTCTACTTTAACCATGAACCAACTAGCAGTAACGGTTATTACTTTCTTTATTATGGTTGCAATTTGGTGTTTTATTGGATATCGTTTGGCGGCTTTTAAACATGTCTCTGAAACCTTAGAGAATTACGGTAGGTGGATTATACCCATTGTCTTTATTGGTTTAGGAATCTATATCATGGTGGAGAACGAAACTTTCAGTACCCTTTTGAGTTAAATAAATTATTAAAAAATAATTTTCAAAAGTCCCTCTAGTTAACAGTTGGGACTTTTGTTTTTCTTATTTACAATAATGGAATACATCTTAACCAACTAACTATTTGATATAAGTAATTGCTTGTCTACCCAGTTGCACCTGTGTAGCTTCAAAGTCTGCTATTTTGGCCTTTTTATTCTTTGTGTTTGCTAGTGGATCATTAAAGTAAATATAGCATTGGTCATATCCTGTCACTAATACAGAGTGCAGCTTATGAAGCCCTATTAGATTACTTTGTAACACAGGGTCTAACTAACATTTCAATAGAAAAAACTGAGGAGTTACCACAAAGGAACCCTAAAAATGACAAGTACCAGCATGTTAGGATTGATTATCATGAATAACCAAATGGAAATATGTCTAGATTTAAACAGATAATAAAACGGCTAGAATATTTACTAATAAGCCGATGATTCCTTAGCGTAGAGAATCATCGGCTTATTTTATGTTGAAATTTGCTTAGCGTGGGTTTTATGTCAAACTGTTGGTGGTACCCCAACTACTACAATCCATCCCCGAAACCGCATACGTCTGAACATGTTTTTCCTCTTTATTTGGAACAATAAGTTGAAATCCTAACTTCTTCACCTCGTTTTGAAGCCGACGATCATCCAGTTCTGATTCGCTCTCGATTTTCAAACGGGCCGCCCCGTAGTTGACGGACACTTTCTGGTACTCCGCTATCGTCACTAATCCCTTCTCAAGAGTCACTGCACAGGATGGACAATCCATCCCTTCTATTCGGTAGGTATGAGTTGTATGATCAGGCTGAATCAAATCCGAAGAAGCATTACCCGAAGAACAACAGGTATCTGTGTCCGATTTTTTTGCATCTGTCTTTGATATCGTGCTACAGCAAGTATCCTCTTCTTTAGGAAGAGAAGATTCGTTTTGTATGCTCGTACCGGCTATCTCGGATGTCGATTTCAAACAGCAACTCGACTGTATACCCTTTGTCCGGAGTCAATCTTCCTCATTCGTGGCACAGCACGTTGTTGTTATTGATGTAGAAATAGCCTTCGGTTCACTTGCTTCGCTTTCCTTTAGAGAGCTGTTGTTACAACAGGAACTGGCCATCATTACGCCTCCTCGATGTGATGTTCACAACAAGCAGATTCCTGTCCGATTTCGAGAGTCAGTGTCCCGAATAGTCGTAACAGTTCCCTGACCGTCTCGTTGCGTAGGGAGTAGTAGCCATACTTTCCCTGCGTCCGTTTTTGAATCAATCCGCATCCTTTTAGACAAGCTAGATGCTGTGAAACGTTAGACTGATTTCCTTGGACCGCCTCGACGATTTCTGTCACTGTCTTTTCACCATCATAGATACACTCTAAGATTTGAAGTCGTGTTTTATTAGAAAAACCATGAACGACCCTCACCTTCAAGTCCAATGGTTCCAGTAATTGTTCCAAAATGTTCACTCCTTTTTCATATTCGAATTCACTAATATGTTATCATCATATTAGCATTCACTAATGTAAGCGTCAAAAAATCTTGAGGTGTCTGTTTTTATCCCTTATGATTTGGACCGTACATAACAAACATAAAGGAGTTGAAAAGATGTTTCGAATAAATTACCTATTGTTACTGCTATCAGGAATGCTCTTGTGGTGTCCTGTACAAGCCTCAGCTCACACTGGGCTCGAATCTTCCACACCCCAGGCAGATGAGACTGTTCTGCCTACAAAAACCATCACGTTGAACTTCGAGACGAACATCGAAGCCGGTGGAAGTATTCAAGTATTTGATTTCGCTTCTTCGGATGCACTGAAGGGTACTTTCACACAAGAAAGGCGACGTATGACGTTCCAGCTAGATCGAGAGCTGACATCTGGTCGGTATCGCGTCCAATGGAAGATCATCGGTACAGATGGACATCCTATCGAAGGAACCTATCTGTTCAATATCGAAACCCAAACGACCGCGAGCGAAACGAGCGAGCAGCCGAAGCCCATCCAAGAGAAAGACGCCGACACGGAAACAGTGAAGACGACAACGTCCCCCGCTGAAGAGACTGATTTCTTTCCATTCCTAATTGCCGGTGGATTATTTATCATGTTACTGTTCTTCTTTTATCAGATTGTTTTGAAGGGGCGAACAAAATGACTTTGCTCTATATTTTAGGAGATACATTGCTGTACGCCTGTTTTGCACTGTTGATCGGTCATTTCTCGTTACAGCTCATTCCTCACACTTATCGACCTGATGTAGCGTTCCCGATAAGATGGATACGACTTCTCATCCTATTAATTCCTGTTTTCTTTTCATTGTCGGTCATACGTATCGTACTTTATTTGCAAGAAGACATCGGACTGTGGTTGACTCTGCGGTCCGTTCTGCTCACATTCGAAGCTGGAAATGCCTTAATCTTGATGACAATCTGTTGCATATTACTTTTTCTGGTCGTCAGGAATACGTCACTCCATTCGGGACGCTTGAAGTTTGCCCTATTTTTGTTACTTGCCATGGTTGGTACACTCGCATGGTCCGGACACGCCTCCAGTATCACAGGTGCAGAAGGATTACTCGTACATACCGCTCATGCTTTGTCTGTCTTCATTTGGACTGGCGGTTTACTCGTATTAGGCTATTCCAACGCATCGAATCCCCGTTGGGACAACGTGTTGGAATGGTTCAGACCGCTCGTGACGCTATGCTTTTTGATTATCCTCGGATCCGGCATCTATTTGATGTCAGTCGTCGTGAAAGTAGACGACTATCCGAATTCTTGGATTTTACCGTATGGTCAAGCCTTACTATGGAAACATGTCTTAATTCTCCCTGTGCTGATCATCGGTTTCATGAATGGGAAATGGAGTTATGCCTCTTCCAAACAAACGCTTAAAGTCAAACAGATGAGAATGCGCATGGAAGGTACACTGATTCTCTTCATCTTCGCAGCAACTGCGTTGCTCGGTCAGCAAGAGCCACCTCACTCCGTAGAGGATACACTCAAATCAAGTGGGGCCGGACAGCTGTCTGCTTTCGTCTTCCCTAATCTACGCTTTGAATATTCAAACATCGAGTTTGAACCAGGAATGACATCCGTCTTGTTCCTGGTGATCGGTCTTCTTTTCGGGGGATTGGTAGTATTCCTTATTAGAAAAACGAATGAATCGATCAAAACACTTTTTTTAGGATTAGGAATGTCTGTTTCCTTATTTTTAGCTTTCTTGTATAGTATTTCTTTGACGTTTTGATTAAAAAATTCACTTTAGTATCTTCTTGATCAAGAGTTTTAACGATATACAATCTTCCAGTCGTATAAAATAAAAAAGACAATGTCTCATTTCGAAAGTGAAATGAGACATTGTCTTTTTTATATAATCGATTTTCTTTTCCTTATCCCGTCGATTCAATCAGGGAATAAGCTATAAATTAAAAAAGAAACTTTTATGTTTTCCCTCCTTATGTTCTAGTCGTACTCATGATATGAAGAAAATCGCTAAATGAGATGAAGTGACTCTCTCTTATTAACTTAATTTTTTTTAAATGCTTGTCGAACTCCAATCATAATCAGCGTAATTAGCAAAAATGCTGTCAGGGCAAGGAAGGGAATCGTTATGAAACCTAACCAATTAATATATTGTACGTTGCAAGGGACACCTTGAAGACATGGCTTGACCTCAGCAAATCCTGGAATCTTTTGAACCATGTAGTGGTAGACAGAAATACTTCCCCCGATAAGGCTAAGTGGTAATACATATCGAACCACACCTGAATCATTATTGAATACGGCGACGCCCAGGATGATACTGAGCGGATACATGAAAATACGTTGTGACCAACAGAGCTCACAAGGTACGAATCCACGAATCTCACTAAAATACAGGCTACCGAGTGTGGCAACGAGTGCTATGATCCACGCCATATACATACCATGACGTCGTACCTGTTCATTCATCGGCCGTTACCTGTTCTTCAATCACACGGGAAATCGTATCGTAATCAAACGGGTCATCGAGTTTAATACCATTGATCACGATCGTAGGTGTCAGCTCGACACCGTGTTCTTTCACGAGTGCATCGTCCTTCGACACTTCATCAAGGATGTCCGCATTATTTCTTAAATCAGATGTGAGTTGTTCTTGATTAATGTCTGGTACTGATTTTGCAGCGATTCTTAACAGGGATTCTTCAGTCACCCATGGGTCATCATGCTGTTCGACTCTCGGTTGTGCATCATAAATCGCCTTATGGAATGTCCAAAATGCCTTCTTGTCTTGACGATAAACAGATTCTGATGCCTTAGCGGCCAAAATCGATTCTTCCCCATGGAATAAAACATTGATATAGCTGAACTGTACCTTACCAGTGTCAATGAACTCCTTTTTCAACTTCGGATAAACCGTTTCCCCCCATTGTTTACAAGACGGACATTTATAATCTCCGAACTCGACGATTGAAACAGGTGCAGAGTTTTCTCCTTGTGTTGGTTGACCTTCTATTTTTACCGTATCATTTAGGACTGTACTCTTTTTTTCTTGAACAGCATTGTTCTTGATCAAAAACATTGAAAGAACTATTAAAAAAACGATCAGCAACGTTACAACAACTAAAACCTTCTTTTGTTTCATAACATGATTCGACCCTCCCACTTTCTGAAGTTAATCAGAAAAGGGAAAGGTCAACACCTCCTTCTATTCGATTAAAGTATTTTACAACGTTCATTTATCAATGAGCGTGGCTCTCATGTGCCGCATGCGAGCATTCATCGATACCTGTACACTCGATTTGAATCGTAAGATCTTGTAAATCAAACTGGTCATGAATCAACGTACGGGCCTGTCTAAGTACACCCTTTCGTGCTTCATCCGATTTAACTACTAAATGGCAACTTAGTACATGATAATCAGATGTGATGGACCATAGACGAAAGTCATGTACTTCTTCCACTTCTTCAATGGCAAGTAGCGCACTTTTGATTTCACTGGCGTTTAAATTGAATGGGACACCTTCCATCAAAATATGCCATGAATCCTTTGTTACACGCAAACCACTGATAAATACAAGAATCGCGACTACTAAGCTCGCAATCGGATCGGCTATCGTCCAACCGAAGAATATTATCAGCACTGCCGCAATAATGGCACCGATTGAGCCAAGCAGATCTCCGATCACATGTAAAAAGGCACTTCTGACGTTCAAATTTTCGTCTTTGTCCGCCCGCATGAGGATGAATGCGACAACAATATTAACTAGTAAGCCGATAGTTGAAATGATCAGCATACCTGAGCTTAAAACTACAGGAGGTTCAAGCAGACGTCGATATGCTTCGTAGAAGATATAGAGTGCAATAGCAATCAGGGTGATTCCGTTCAAGAAGGCCGCTAAAATTTCAAAACGCTTGTATCCGAATGTCTTGTGATCCGTAGCCTTTCGTTGTCCAAACATTAATGCTGTTAAACTAAGCCCAAGTGCAGCAGCATCACTTAGCATATGCCCAGCATCTGAAAGTAACGCTAGACTATTGGTCCAAATCCCTCCAATAACTTCAATAATCATAAATAAAAAGATTAGCATGAAAGACCACTTCAGTGCCTTTATATTTACGTTGTTATGACTATGATTATGGTCGTGCGCCAACAGAATCTCCTCCTTTAAATTTTAATTTCTAAGATAAATATAGCACAATGGCCACCATATTCAAATGTTCATTTGAATATGGTGGCCTCGAATTTTGTTGCTGTCTAAAATAAGTTTTGGAGTGACAACATGGTCGAAGAACTAGCACGTACCACTTTATTGGCTTTAAAGAAGCATTCGTTATTATTTTTTATACGTTCATCCGATTCGATTTACGAAGATTTGAAAGTACGAACTGAAACGTACGAAAAATTAGAAGGGTCACGGACGAACGGAGGCAGACCTCAAAAAAACGGACAGCGTATCAGGACGCTGGCTTACTGTGTTCGCAATCGAAAAGCTTTTTTTGAGAGGAGAAAGACTAGAAGCAATCTAAAAGTCGGTTTACAGTCCCTTCCATCACACAGAACGTTACAGCTCTGTTTTATGTTCTCTATATGGACATAATCATATATTCTAATAAAATTAAAATCGCGTGTAAAAAGTCTTCGAATACTCATAGACTTTTTACACGCGATTAAATCCAGTGCTTGGCCACTAATAAGTTCTGAAATCACTTCAAATGATTTCATATTTTTAACATTCTAGCATTTACAGCAACAATGACGGTGCTAAGACTCATTAGTACTGCCCCAATGGCTGGGGATAAGATCACACCATAGGGAGCTAGAACGCCGGCTGCTAGTGGTATTGTTATAATATTATAACCAGCTGCCCACCATAGGTTTTGAATCATTTTGTTATAAGTACTTCGGGAAAGTTCAAGGATAGAGAGAACATCTTTCGGATTACTTCTGACCAGTACGATATCAGCGGTTTCGACTGCCACGTCGGTTCCACTACCAATCGCAATCCCTACGTCAGCTTGTGCCAGTGCGGGTGCATCATTAATGCCATCACCCACCATGGCTACTTTCCTCCCTTCCAATTGAATGTTCTTTACTTGTCTTGATTTATCATCAGGTAAAACTTCTGCATGAACTTCGTCAATACCCAACTGTTTGGCAACCCAATGTGCAACCTTTTTATTGTCACCAGTGAGCATGATTGAATTTATGCCTTTATTTTTAAGAGCAGTCACAGTCTCTTTCGCTTCTTCTCTTACTAAATCAGCAAGTGCAATCATTCCTAGTAATTGCTTGTTTTTCAATACAAATATGACAGTCTTTCCTTCTTCAGATAATTTTTCAAAAGCGAGCTCATCAACCGTTATTTTTTCTTGACGAATATATCGAGGACTCACTACACGAATTAACGTACCCTCTACTTTCCCTTCCAATCCGACTCCTGTAATAGACATAAAATCTTCAATCGATGGAAGTGATAGTTGTAGCTCTTCTGCTCTTTTTACTACACCTTTAGCAAGAGGATGTTGTGATGAACGTTCGACTCCCGCTGCTAGACGAAGTAGTTCGTATGAGGAAATTTCATCAACCGGCATCAAATCCGTCACACCAAAATTACCTTGCGTCAAAGTACCTGTCTTATCAAAAATAATGGCGTCTAATTTCCGTGCCTCTTCAAACTGCGTCCTATTTCGAAT
>Ga0308158_10000154_pt1 | contig 150188 bp, 175 predicted proteins | sample PhyBR2_FD_201038 | JGI IMG/M metagenome (GOLD analysis project Ga0308158, IMG submission 201038) | Phyllosphere microbial communities from UC Gill Tract Community Farm, Albany, California, United States - DLSLB.R2 | ecosystem: Host-associated > Plants > Phyllosphere > Unclassified | place... | reverse complement strand
CTTTTATAATCATGAACGACCACATATGTCAGTTGATGGTAAACCACCTAAATTTAAACAACTATAAGGACTTTGGTTTTCTACTCATTAAATCAATTAAAAATGGGGGTATTACCTTGCCAACTATGATAACTTGGCGTTTTTAAGCAGATTTCATCTAAAAACTCAGGGTTGATTTTTTCGGATGGAACATTTGGGTTTGAAGAAATACCTTCAATGCCACAATAGTCATTGTATTCTCCATCGTATTTTTGCGCTGCTGTACCATTGGCAATACACCACGGACAGATATAATCGGGTTCATCTATGCTATAGAAAGAACATACGTACTTTAAATCACGTTGTTGATTGCAAATTGAACAAATGCCATCTTCTTTTTCAAACAGATCAAGTTTGTATGCATTGGGATGATATTTAAACTGAGGGTAATTCATATTTTTGATTCTTCTAGGCAGAGATTTTAACTATTGAATGCTAACAATAAAATTCTACACGAAAACTTTCAATCAGTTCAGGTGGAACACGTGTTGTTTGTCCATTGGTGCGCATAAACAATTCGCCTTTGTAATATAACGGACGGTCCGATTTATTACATTTAAAGACCAATATAGTTTTTCCTTGAATCTGTATTTCTTCTAGTGTGGTATAAATATTTGAAATTTTGTTACTTTCGTGCGCCAGTTTATCAATCAAACTCCGCTTCATTAAGTCGAGTGAATTATTAAAGTGTTCCGCAAGTTCATTTTCAATCCCGACAATGGTTAAATCATCAGCAACGCCTATAAAGACATAGCCATTGCGGGTATTCATAAATGCAAAGCACGCTTTGACCCATTTATCTGATTTGCGGTTAGTTAATAGGTCTGTGGTACGTTCTTTAAATTCAATCCGTTGATTTTCACCCAGTTGAATTAAATTAAAATAGTAATCTGAACAGGAATTTTGTCGATAATGATTGAGTGTGGTCTTAATTTTTTCTAATGATTTATATGCGGCAACAGTTTCTAAATTATGAATATCTTGCCATTGGTAAATTAATTTAATCTTTAACTCGTTGGTTAAGTTTGGATCAGCAAGGTATTCAAAGCTCAAATTGAGATATTGTAAAATTTCTGTGTAAATAGCATGACTGGCAATTGGAATGGAAATTTTATTAAAGGTATTTCTTATTTTTTCTAAGTTTTTGTGAAATTCAAAAGCTTCTTGGTAAAAGCTTAAATATTTAAACTCATTTAAAATATGTTCATAAGGGCGATGAAATGAATTAGGAAACAGTTGCTTGGGCGGTATATGGATATATTTTTCAATCTGTTGAAAGTAATATCTTAAGGTTGGATACTTTAAGGCCTGATCAATATTGATTTCAAATTTCTCAGAAAGTGGCTTGGTGGTATAGGCTTGAAAAAACAGCAGTGTTTGCATTTCTTTGTATTTATTGGGGTAGTCATGCCAATGAGTTTCTAGAAACTCATTAAAATTCTTAAATTTATTGGTGAGATACATGTTCAAATCCATAGCAACACCTTTGATCCTCTATTGTTTGGTGTTCGGTATTTACAACAAATATGTCATCAGACTATTTATATATAGTTATTTATAAGTTAATTAAGTCAGGAAATAAAGCGTAAAACTTTAAATCGGATCGTGAAAGTTGTTAGAAAATATAACAAATATTTCAATTTGGTGAATAGCGCATTTGACAGCTTCATTTCACCATTAGTTGATAATTTGCGGAATCGCCGAACTTGGATCTTGGATAAATGATGCTAATCGTTCTTTTAATGAGATGGCTCGTTCAGGAACAGCATCAATTGCAATCTCAGCGAGTCTCTTGACTAATTGTAAATCACCAGCAGCACCAGCTACATAGCATAGGGTACACATGTGTGCGGGATGTAAGGGATTTATACAGGCCTGATGCGCTTTCTTGAGAAAATCTTCAGGCCAATGTGCCAATTGATTAAAGAAATTTTGGCTTTGACGATTCCACTCAGATACTAGAAATTGCACCATTTCGTTAGCATCTTGTTCATTTGAGGTATATGACCAATCGTTGTCATGATCATTGATCAAATAAGGCAGGATCGAACTACGCCATGCACAATCATAATCACGCATTTTTTCAATATCTAAAGCGTTACCTGTACATCGCATAACATATTCACCTAATGGGATGAGGTGAATACCGAGATTAACTTGAAAACAATGTTTTTTAATGGAGTGCTGTATATCGACAATTCGAATAACTTCTCCCTCAACCTGCCTAAATACATCGCCTTTTTTTATAAAGCCCTGTGCTTTTAAAATGGGATAAAACTGACGTTGTAATAGTTTGGAAATGACTTTTTTATCCATTAGGTATATCCATGGTAAAGGCTAGCATTGCCATAGAAATTTAGCAGTTTTACCCTGAGGGCAATCAAATAGGTAGGCGGAACCTCCTCCACCAAAATTCATCTCAGTTCTATGATCAGGTCCAGTCTCTAGTTGAGCAACAAAGCGCATAGGCTTTTGGCAGCAATCACATTCAGGTGTTTCATCATTTTGCAGCCACTCAGCTGAGCCAGAAAGCTGACCTAAAATTTCTCTCTTGGGTCCTTGCCAAAGTTCACGCGATTGTGAATATTCTTCTTGCGAATCTTGGAAAATCTTGGCGCCATATTCTGTTTCACGTAAGGTATTTTCAGGTTCTAACGGTTGGAATTTTTCAAGAGCATGAATCTCTGTAATGACAATAACTTTATTACCACCACCATCTGCATCCCAGTCATCACACATCCCCGGATCTTGGCTACACATAAAGATCAATTCTAAACCGAGATCAGTTTTTACTTTGCCAAGGTATTGCATTGCACCATCACAATTTGTGCAGCAAGGCCATTCAACCTGTAAGCCAATCGTTTTAACAGGAAGACCACCAAAAGAGGTTTGATCAAGGTGTTGTGAGACTTGGTCTAAAATTAACAGTTGAGTCATTGTTATTCCCTATTTTATTTATATTTTAATTAAGCTAGTTAGATCTTAACTGTGTACAACATATCCAAAGATTCCAACCAAGCTGCTATTCTGGGTTAAGCCCAATGCAAGTCGAGGCAAGACACAACCTGTAATGATTGTTCCTTTCGGGTAATCATCAGAATCGATTTGTTCTAAAAGTGCTGAGTCACCAATCCGAACAAATGCACAGTCGATAAAATCGTGTTGTGCTGCAAACCAATTTATCATCTTGTGCCAAGGCTGAAAATATTCTGCTGGAGATTCTTCACCATCTTGTTCAACTTCTTTCCACCACTGTGTATTGGTTGTAAGCGGTTCAGTCGTAATGTTCGCCAAAGGAAAAATAGTATTGGCAAAGTATTTTTGAATCAGTTGAGGCGTAATTTTTTGGCTAGCTGAGTTTTGTGAATGCATGATATAAAAATCTTGAAAATAATCACCCGAGTTTGAACCCATACCAACTTCAACATTTGTCATGATATTGGCGATTTCAGCGCTTAGTTTTTGACAAAGTTTTAATTCATCGGGATCAATTTCATGCTGCAATAGGATATTGTGCTTTGAAATAGACCCATCATTATAAACGCTGGTAAAGCGCGAAATGATATTGTTAGGCCATTCATCTGTATCAGCACCCACGTCATAATTCTGCATACATTCAGATAATATTTTTAATCTTTCTTCACTTAACGCTAGTTTTGTACTCATGGTTTTGCCAAATTTAATTATAAATCTTAATCATATAAACGGTAAATTCCAGTAAAGCGCTCACAGCCTTTTTGTGTTGTTGTCACAGACAAAATTGCTTTTTGGAAATTAAGCACATATTTACAGTCATGTTCATTGTCCAAAATTTGATTCTTTTTTTCAGGCGTGGTGTAAGCCAACAATGAGACAATTTGACTATCTTTACGGTTATTGGGATTTCGGTAGGCGATGCCTTCAACTTTAATCCGATCTTTAGTCAGTTGATGGATTTGTAAATGGGCGGGTTGCTTCGAAATTTTACCATGTTCATATTTGATGAAATGTTGGGTTAAACTTTGATTCATTGAAGTGTAAAAATTTAAGTCTTCTAGGCGAATATCGAACTGTTGTTTAAAACAATCGTTGCTTTTACATTGACTTAAACGGTTGAGCCACAAACGATGCGTATCATTGATTAAGCGTATTGGTGCATCTGTGACCAGATATGCAGTGAGATAGCTCTCATTTAATTGAGCGCGCAGTTCACTATACTGCGAACCACATAACTTTTTTAAAAGTGATGAATCTTGGTGCTTACAGTCAAGAGGCAGGGCGTAAACAGCTGATGTACTGATACAGCTCAAAATGAGACCAGACAAGAGTGTTTTAATTTGATTAAATTCTGTATTCAACAGCATGATCGCTTATACTTTCACAATGTTTGCATACGTACTATAGCGAAAGAGAAAGTACGAATACAAGATTTTTAAATTTTAAAAACTGCAAAAGGAGCTAAGAATGATCATACCGATTCGTATTGGGCAGGGAATGGATGTACATGCTTTTGAAGAAGGTGATTTTGTAACTTTGGCAGGCGTTCAAATTCCACATACGCATGGTTTAAAAGCACATTCTGATGGTGATGTCGTGTTACACGCATTATGTGATGCTTTATTGGGTGCATTGGCTTTAGGGGATATTGGACAGCATTTCCCAGACACAGATGCTGAATTTAAAGGTGCGGATAGCCGTAAACTTTTAAAACATGTTTATCAATTAATTTTAGACCGTGGTTATAAATTAAATAATGCCGATATTACTGTGGCATGTGAACGGCCTAAATTAGCCAAACACAATTTGGAAATGCGTCAAAGTATTGCAGATGTGTTAGATGTTGATGTGACTCAAATTAGTGTTAAAGCAACAACCACAGAGAAATTGGGTTTTACTGGTCGTCAGGAAGGTATTTTATCCACTGCAACAGTCTTAATTTCACATTTAGCAAAGTAATTATTTTTATAGTTTAGATCTCTTACTTATCTATCTACTGAGAAATAATGATGAAGTGGTAGATAAGTTTTGATGTTTTCTGATTTTAATGCGCTATAGTCAAATTTTAGCTACAAAAAAAGCCCTTTAAAGGGCTCTTTTCATATGCAAAAATTAGTTAGCTAACGCTTTAACTTGTGCATTCAAGCGGCTCTTGTGACGAGCAGCTTTGTTTTTATGGATGATACCTTTATCCGCCATACGGTCAATAACTGGAACTGCAGCTTTATAAGCTTCAGTTGCAGCAGCATATTCACCAGTAGCGATAGCAGCGATTGTGCGTTTGATATAAGTACGTACCATTGAACGCAAGCTTGCGTTGTGTTTACGTGCTTTAACGTTTTGACGAGCACGTTTTTTTGCTTGAGCAGAGTTTGCCACTCGTGCACTCCTTGAATTAGATGGGTCTGGGCGGGCTGAAACCACATCTGAAAACCACATCAGAGGATTATCACCAGCCCGTAAACAAGTGCCATATTGTGATTAAAGAGGCCAGTAAAGTCAAGTGTTGACATGCTTTGACAACATTTTTGTTGAAGAAAAATTTGAAATAAAACGTTAGATTAGTAATAAATCTAGGAGATTGTTTAAAAAATGACTAATTCGATAAAAAATGCGATTGTGATTGGAGCAACAGGTTTAGTGGGGCAACGTCTCATTGAACAGCTCAATTTATTGGCTGATTGTGAAAAAATTACAGTTGTTGTACGACGAGAAAATCCTGACTTTTTAAAATTTAAAAAAGTTGAACAATTTGTATTGGATGACTTCCTTCTACTCAATGATCAAGATGTCAGCGGTTACACCCATGCATTCAGTTGTTTGGGAACGACTATTAAAAAGGCAGGTTCTAAAGAAGCTTTCTATAATATTGATTTTGAGATCAATGCACATTTTGCAGATTTATTTGAAATGACTGAAACCCATTTACTTTTAGTCAGTGCGATGGGGGCAAAAGCCAGCTCACCAATTTTTTATAATCAAGTGAAAGGTGAACTTGAGGACTATATACAAAAGTTGAATTTATATCGTTTTTCAATTATTCGCCCATCGTTACTCCTTGGTGATCGAAATGAAAAGCGATTCTTGGAAGATGTAACGCAAAAGCTGTATGGTAAATTTTCGCATTTGGTACCCAATTCTTTTAAATATAAGCCAGTGACAGCACAACAAGTGGCTCATACTATGGTCGAGGCTGCTCAAACACAAACTCAAAAAATTGAAATTTATGATAATTTGCGTATACAAAATAGCAAATAATGGAGTGATAACGTGACTACAGTACCTTTTGTAACTTGTGATTTATTAGATGATCACCCAGACCAAGACATTCAAACCTTGATTCCATCTCTAGATGGTAAATTTTTTAGAAGTTATGGGGCGCGTAAAACCTTTGGTGGTCAAATCGTGACAGTCAAGTGTTTTGAAGATAATTCAAGAGTGAAAGAGTTACTTGCTACAGATGGAACAGGCAAGGTTTTGGTTGTCGATGGTGGAGCATCCATGCGTTGTGCCTTGATGGGTGACATGATTGCAGAGTCAGCGGTTAAGCATCACTGGAATGGTGTAGTGATTTACGGCTGTGTACGTGATGTAGATGCACTAGTTGAACTTGATCTAGGTGTCCATGCATTGGCTTCAATTCCACAAAAAAGCAATCGTAAAGGCATAGGTGAGGTCGATATTCCTGTGTATTTTGGTAGTGTCACTTTCAATTCTGGTGAATATATCTATGCAGATAACAATGGAATTGTGGTTTCAAAAGAAAAATTAGTGGATTTATAAAAAGCTTTATTTAAGCGAAAGCAATCGTCTAGGGGGTATAAAATGGTGCATCATCAAATTAAAGTTGTACAAGCCTTGTCTTCATCACTGACTGAGGGAGGCCGTGGTGTAACAGGAACTCCGTTTCCAAACCAGCCAGAAAAGGCTTTAAAGTTATATGAGTTTGAGGGTTCACCATTTTGTCGCCGTGTACGAGAAGTGATGACCTTGCTCAATTTGGATTATGAAGTCTATCCATGCCCTAAAGGTGGGACTAAATATCGTCAGGTTGTAAAAGAAAAAGGGGGGAAATTACGTTTTCCGTATTTCATTGATGAAAACACGGGAACAGCAATGTACGAATCGCAAAAGATTGTTGATTACTTATTTAAGCATTATGGTAAAACGGGCAAAACACCAAAGAAATATTCTCATTATCCTAAATACCCAACGGTCGCTATGGTGGGAACCATTATTAATGGTGCACGCGGGGTTTGGGTTAATAAAAAAATTGTTGATCGTGCAAGTCCAGCGCAATTATTGGAATTATGGGGGTTTGAAGCAAGCCCCTATACACGTGTTGTGCGTGGTGTGTTAACTGAATTAGAAATTCCATTTATCTTTCATAATGTGGCGAAAGAGTGTTGGCAAGATCTAGGCCCAGCAGTTTTACGTTTAAAACCGGGTAAATATGTTCCTTTGGTGGGTGGCAAACGTGAAAAAATTATTCCAGTTATGGATCGCGCAAAGCAAGACATTCAAGTGCCTTATTTAGAAGATCCAAATACAGGTGAAAAACTCTTTGAGTCAGCAGCAATCGTATCTTATTTACAGAAACAATATGGTTAACTCTATGTGTTAAAAGCACCGAACATAGGTGCTTTTAATTGAAGGATAAATGTGGGTTTACAAGAAAATTATCTTGAATATCGAAATCATATAAATACTTTAAAGGCTGACCAAGGCTATATAAAGTATATTTTGAAAATTCAGCAGGTCGTGCATCAACGGCAGTTGGTATCTTGTATGAGTGATTCAAAATGGCTCAAACTTCTGCATGCAATGACAGACTTGGATTTTCCACCTGCATTTATTGTCAAATTGGTGACTGAAAATAGAGATCTACAAGCTGAAGATCAATTTGTGAAGAAAATTCCGTGGTATTTGGGTGATTGGCATCCTTTCTATCACGATGCTATGCCTGTATTTATTGCAATTGAATATTTAATTGTAAAGCCTATGCTGAGCAAACCGAGAGGAAGATTGATCAGTGATTTGATTTTAGATCAAACAGATCAATTTCGTACTTTGTTGCAGCGTTTGAATATTGTGTTTGATGAAAAAAACAGTTGTTTTAAAATTTATGCTTATTACTCAAAGTGATTTTAAAAATAATGACAATAGAGGTGTCTGAACAAAAAAGTCAAAAATTATTGCTTTAATCATTTTTCGCAACATTTCTATTCATATAAATATTGTGAATTAGTGGATTGTTAACGATAAAAACTTAAGCTTTAAAACAGCCTATGTTAGATTGTAACCAATAGAATATTTTGAGATAAATTATGACTTCAACTCGAATTCAACCTGTAATGAATCGTCCAGGGGAAAATGCCTTATTTATTGTTTTAGGATTAAGGCTTGGGGCTGAAGTAATAGATACAGTAATCGATTTTGCAGCAAATTTTTCAGCATTAACACGTAGTTTAACCAACCGTTATCCAGATGCACAATTTAGTGCAGTCATGGGATTTGGGGCAAATGCGTGGGAGCGTTTATTTCCCGATCAGGCTAAACCACAAGAATTAGAACAGTTTAAAGAAATTAAAGGGCCAAAATATACGGCGGTTTCAACAGAAGGTGATTTGTTTTTCCATATTCGTGCTGATCGTCAAGCGTTGTGTTTTGAAATGGCAGATATGATCAATACGCAATTAAAAGCCGTAAGTTATCCAGTGGATGAAGTGAATGGTTTTCGATATTTTGACGGTAGGGCGATTATTGGCTTTGTTGATGGGACAGAAAACCCAGAGCCTGAAATTGCAGCTGAATATGCACTGGTGGGTGATGAAGATCCAGACTTTAAAGGTGGCAGTTATGCATTTATTCAAAAATATATGCATGATATGGACAAGTGGCGTGCGCTCAGTGATGAAGAACAAGAAAAAGTCATCGGACGTAAAAAGTTTAATGATGTTGAACTGAGTGATGATGTAAAGCCTAAAACAGCACACAATGTAGTGAGTAAGGCACACGATGCAGATGGTAATGAAATTAAAATCATGCGTGCAAATATGCCGTTCTCAAATCCATCTAAAAATGAATATGGCACCTTCTTTATTGGTTATGCACGCAAATTTAGTGTCACTCGACAAATGTTAGAGCATATGTTTCAAGGTGATGAAGAGGGTAATTTAGATCGTTTATTAGATTTTAGTACAGCAGTGACAGGAACCTTATTCTTTGTGCCTACTGTCGATTTCTTAGATGATTTAGGTGACGAATAACGCTGATGGTTTATGTTCAGGTAAAGGGTCGTTTTAAAACGGCCTTTTACTGCGAACTTTTGTCATCTTTGTTATGATGAATCTTTGATTTAATTGAGTTTTAATGATGTTTGATAAAATTGCAGCATTATTTAAGGGCAATAAAAACGGTCCTGAACAAGTTTTTCTACAAGAAAATAATATTCAAATTGATGCTGAGCATGGTTTTATTGTAGATGGTATTGTTTTAAATCGTGAGTTATCTGAACGGCTGGAATACTTTTCTAACCGAAAACTCAATAATTTTGATGATTTAAAGGCTTTGTTCTATAAAACAATTTTGATCAATGAAAAGATTGATTTAGAAATCGCGACAAACAACTATGTGCAAAGACTTGGCAATACAGAAGAAAATTTAAAACAATTCAAACAAATTATTCAAAAACTCAATGATTATTATAAAACGTTTAAACGAGAAAAATAAATCAACTTAAGGCATGGATAACATTTGGTGGAATCAGAATATTTCACCAAAGAATGATGTGTGATGTTGCTTAGATTTTTAATTGTTATTAAATGGCTATTCTCAATTCATTTGCAAGAGCTTCCACAGGTCTATGATCCTGTGAGTTTGTCTTGAGGCTGATGTGAATTCTATCCTGATGAAGAAATGCTGTTGTTGAGTCACTGCGCAGATAAATAGAATAAACAAAATCACTCAACTGAATAAAGTCATCATGTTAAACTATTGCTCATGTCTTTTAGACCCTATGCGATTATGTTTAAACAAGAAATCTCTGACCTCAATTTAAAACAACTGAAAGCAGGCGAAAAACGCTGGATTGGCACAATGCTCGGTTCATCTGCAGCCTTATTGTTTAAGGAGATCGCAGAGAAATCGGATCAGCTCTTTGTATTGGTTGCAAAAAATAATCAGCACTTGGGACAGTTGGAAAGTGAATTAGAATTTTATGGGGTAAAACCAACAATATTTCCAGACTGGGAGATATTGCCATATGATCGTTTATCTCCGCACCAAGATATTGTCTCTGAAAGACTGTCGATACTTTCCAATATGCCACAAAAAGGTATTTTATTAATCTCTGCAACCACCTTGGCACAACGTGTTGCCCCTACATCATGGGTATTGGGTGAGCATTTTGATATCCGCGTTGGTCAGAAATTCGCATTAGAACAACAAAAATTAAAACTGGTTCAGGCAGGTTATCATCTGGTTGATACCGTTTATGATCATGGGGAGTTTGCGGTACGTGGTAGCATCATGGACATTTATGCCTCTGGGCAAAATGCGCCTATTCGTATTGATTTATTTGATGATGAAATAGACAGTTTAAAATTCTTTGACCCAGAAACCCAAAGAACAACAACAAAGTTAGAGCGTTTTACCGTACTTCCTGCAAAAGAATTTCCGTTAAAAGAAGCGCGTTCAACATTTCGTGATCGTTATGCAGAAAGTTTTCCAACTGCAAATCCCAAGAAAAACCCAATTTATCAAGATGTGTTAGAAGGCATTGCTTCTCCAGGATTAGATTTCTATTTCCCATTATTCTTTTCACAGCAAGCCATGCAAACACAAAGTTGTTTGGTATCGTACTTACCAAGCAATGCGATTGTCATTACAGATAAACACATTGATGAAGGATTGTTGAGTTTTTGGACAGATGTGATGCGTCGTTACGAAGACCGACGCCATAATGCTGATCAACCGCTATTACCACCTGAAGAAATTTTTATACAACCGAATCAACTATTCGAATATTTAAATCAGTTTTCAAGAATTATTGCCTCAACAGAAGCAATTGAATTAAAAGCAGGCTGTATCAATTTGTCGGTTGAATTGCCGCCACGATTGCCTGTAGATCCTAAACAAGACCAGCCATTTAAAGCCGTTAAACAATATGTGGATGAGGCCAATCATCCAGTGTTACTGGTGGCTGAAAGTGCTGGACGTCGTGAAACTTTAAAAGATGCTTTACGTGCAAGTTTAGGTGAAATTCCAGTTGTTGAAAGTTTTGCTGTATTTCAACAATCTAATTTCTCTGTCGCGATTACCAATGCGCCTTTGGATCGTGGATTGGTCATCAGCAATGATCTATCGGTTATTTCTGAAAACCAACTGTATGAACACCGTGTAGTACAGCGCCGTAGAAAACGTCAACAAGAGGTTTCAGAAGAGTTTCTGATCCGAAGTCTGACGGAACTCAATATTGGTGCGCCAGTGGTGCATATTGATCATGGTGTCGGGCGTTATGCAGGCTTAGTCACCTTAAATATTGATGAACAAGACTATGAGTTTCTACAATTAAACTATGCAGATGATGCAAAAGTGTATGTTCCTGTCACCAATTTACACCTGATTAGCCGTTTTAGTGGTGGTGATCCTGATTTAGCACCTTTACATAAATTGGGTACAGATGCATGGAATAAAGCAAAACGTAAAGCACTTGAACAGATTCATGATGTGGCAGCTGAATTGTTACATATTCAAGCACGTCGTCAGTCTAAACCGGGGATTAGCTTTGAGTTGGATCAAAGTGCATATATGCAATTTTCCAGTGGTTTTGCTTATGAGGAAACACTGGATCAGGCCAATGCCATCGAAGCAACCTTATATGATATGCAACAAGCCAAACCAATGGATCGACTGGTTTGTGGTGATGTTGGCTTTGGTAAAACGGAAGTGGCGATGCGCGCGGCATTTGTTGCTGTTCAAAATAATAGGCAAGTGGCTGTCTTAGTACCTACCACCTTATTGGCACAACAACATTTTGAATCATTTAAAGATCGCTTTGCCGATTGGCCAATTCGTATAGAGGTACTTTCTCGTTTTGGAACCAATAAAAGTCATACCAAAATTATTGAAGATTTAATCGATGGTAAAGTCGATATCGTCATCGGCACACATAAAATTCTTCAGGAAAATGTGCAGTTTAAAAACTTAGGTTTAATGATTGTCGATGAAGAACATCGTTTTGGGGTACGTGATAAAGAGCGTATCAAAGCCATGCGTGCAGATGTTGATATGTTAACCTTAACTGCAACACCAATTCCTCGTACATTGAATATGGCTTTTGGTGGGATGCGTGATCTTTCAATTATTGCCACACCACCCGCACGTCGTTTAGCTGTTAAAACTTTTGTCAATGAACAAACTAATGAAACCATGAAAGAGGCAATTCTGCGAGAATTGTTACGTGGTGGTCAGGTTTATATCTTGCACAATGAAGTAGATACCATAGAGCGCGCTGCAGAAAATATTCGTCAACTTGTACCAGAGGCACGTGTCGCGGTTGCGCATGGTCAAATGCGTGAACGTGAACTTGAGCAAATCATGCAACAGTTCTATCACAAAGAATTTAACGTGCTGGTCTGCTCAACAATTATTGAAACAGGGATTGATGTTCCCAATGCCAATACGATTATTATTGAACGTGCAGACAAACTCGGCCTAGCCCAATTACATCAATTGCGTGGTCGTGTTGGACGTTCACATCATCAAGCCTATGCATATTTGATGGTGCCATCGATTAAAGGCCTTAAAGGTGATGCAGAAAAACGTTTAGATGCAATTCAAAGAGCTTCAAATCTTGGCGCAGGCTTTATGCTGGCTACGGAAGATTTAGAGATCCGTGGTGCAGGTGAATTACTGGGTGAACAACAAAGCGGTTCAATGAATGCAATTGGCTATAGCTTATATATGGAAATGTTGGCCAAAGCGACCAAAGCAATTCAACAGGGCAAGACGCCTAATTTTGATACACCACTTTCACTTACTTCTGAAATTACCCTGCATATGCCTGCTTTGATCCCAGATGAATATTTGGGCGATGTACATCAGCGCCTTATGTTCTATAAACGTATTAGTAATACCGATACTCAGGATAAACTTGACAATATCCGTATGGAGCTGATTGATCGCTTTGGTGTACCGCCATTGCCGGTAAAACAACTGTTTAGTGTTCATCAAATTCGGGTTAAGGCTGAAGCCTTAGAAATTACCAAAATTGATATTGGGGCCAATGGTGGGGTGATCGAATTTTCACCTGATACACCTGTGCAAGCGATCAGTATTATTCAGCTAATGCAGAAGCATCCAACTTGGTTCCGTATGGAAGGTGGGCAACGTTTAAAAGTGATGGTGATGCTTGAAGAAAATGACAAGCGAATTCAGTTTATTCAGGATTTGTTAAACAATTTACTGACAGAATTAAAGCGTTAATTTATCAGGATTTTGAGCTTAAAAAATGCTCAATTTGAGATTAAAAGTGCTTATGAATTTTTTCTAGTAAATCACTTGAAAAAATTCTGTGATTCTTTAAAGTGTAATTGTGATCAGGTTCAAAACAAACTGTGTTTATTTGTACCAAAACACAAGATAACCAATATTCACACGAAAACCGATGTGTTAGTATTAGCCATCCTTTTAATTTTGCGTCATTTATAAAGATATGTTTAGTTTGCATCCACAACTTGCTCAAGATACTTTTTTTGTAGGCGATTTTCCGCTTTCAACATGTCGTTTAATGAATGATATGCAATTTCCGTGGCTGATTCTTATTCCACGTGTTCCTGGTATCACTGAGTTATATGAACTAAGTCAAGCTGACCAAGAGCAGTTTTTACGTGAATCAAGCTGGTTGTCTAGTCAGCTTTCTCGTGTTTTTCGTGCAGATAAAATGAATGTCGCTGCACTTGGAAATATGGTTCCGCAATTACATTTTCATCATGTAGTTCGTTATCAGAATGATGTAGCTTGGCCTAAACCTGTATTTGGCCTGCAAGCAGTTCCTTATAGCAATGAAGTATTAGCACACATGCGTCAAACACTGATGTTGGCGTTACGTGGTCAAGGTGAGATGCCATTCGATTGGCGTATGGATTAAGTGTAAACAGCACAAGGGAAGTGTTTAATAAAATGACATCCGAGGTAAAATATTTTGCCATTTGAACGTATGTTAGATAAAGAGCCAAAGCAATTTGAAATATTCCAGCGATTTATGGGGTATTTGATTATTGCTTTGGTGGTCATGGTTTATTATTTCACCTCCCCAATTGCAAATTATCAATTTTATGTTCCTTTTTTTATTGGCTTTATTTTTATTGTTAGCCCTAAATTATCGCGTTGGCTAGAATATTCATATGGCTCTAAGATTCGGAAGAATATTTATTTTTTAATTGATGTCATCGTTGTTTCTACCGCATTGGCTGCTGTACATTTAAGCCTCGTGGTAACTTTTGTATTGTTATTTGCACTGATCTATACAGCGATTAACAACAAAATTTCTTTTATGATGGGCTCTTTGGCAATTTTAGTTGCCTTTGTTGTGTTTTATACCAATATTATTTTTATCTTTGGTTTTTATGATTATTTTCAGCAAACCAGCCCTGAGCTATCAGTCCTGTCTTTTATTAGTATTATCTTGTTTGTAAACATCGGAAATTATTATCAAAATCGCCGTATCAAAAGTGTAGAAACCAAGAAAAACACCTATTTCAATGAAATGAATCGTTATATTGAGTTGTCAAATCAACTCAGTCGTTATGCGCCATTACAGCTTTGGCAGGCGATTATGCGTGGCGATACAGAAGCCAAGATTGAATATAAACGTAAAAAAATGACGGTTTTCTTTTCTGATATTCAAGGATTTACAGAATTATCAGAAACTTTGATTCCAGATGATTTGGCCTTTGTATTAAATGACTATTTAAGTCATATGACTGAAATTGCCAAACAATATGGTGCAACCATTGATAAATTTATGGGTGATGCAATCCTGATTTTCTTTGGTGATCCAGACTCACAAGGTGTGGAGCAGGATGCGAAAAACTGTATTGATATGTCGATTGCAATGCGCCAGCAGATGAAATTTCTCCGTGAACGTTGGGTGAAAATGGGCTATGCACCTTTACATATTCGTATGGGGGTAAGTACCGGTTATTGCCACGTTGGAAACTATGGTGCTGTACATCGTATGGCGTATACCATTGTGGGTCGTGATGCCAATTTAGCAGCGCGTTTGCAATATGCTGCAGATATCGATGAAATTTTGGTTTCAGATGAAACCTATAAGCTGATTAAAAACGATTATCTTTGTGCACCAAAAACCCCGATTGAACTGAAAGGGATTCAAGGTAAGGTACGCACTTGGCAAGTGATGGAAAAATACTCTGCAACCAAGAATGAAAATCAGCAATGGTTTGATTATGAGTATAAAGGCTTCCATTTGGTGCTGAATTTAGAAGAAGTGCAAAACTTTGAATATCCAGAGTTGGTGGAAGTATTAGAAAAAATGGTAGAACGGATTAAGGTTCAGCAAAAACTTACCAACTCTCAAGGCGTTGCAAAGCTTAATATTGAAGATGAAGTCAACTCAAATTATTTGTAAAATCATTAAATATTAAATTAAATACCTAAGCCATTAAAAATTGCCAAGACATTAAAAAACCACTCATAAAGAGTGGTTTTTGCCTATATGAAAAGCAACTTAGTGGTTTTCAGAAGCATGGTTAATTGTATACTTTGGAATTTCAACTTCCATATCTTCGTCTGTGATTTTGACTTGGCAAGACAGACGTGAATCGGGTTCTAAGCCCCAAGCGCGATCGAGTAAATCGGCTTCAATATCATCCATCTCTTCAAGCTCATCAAAGCCTTTACGTACAATCACATGGCATGTAGTACATGCTTTAGACATGTCACAGGCATGTTCGATTTTAATACCATTATCGAGTAAGCTTTGACACAGGTTCGCGTTTGGTTCAACTTCAAACTCAGCACCATTTGGACAAATTGTTGCATGAGGTAGTACTTTAATACGTGGCATAGTCGTTACCTTAAATTAGTTTGAGTTAGACCAATCATCAAGTTTGGTGCCTTTGAGTGCATGATCAATGTGTTGATTCATGCGTTCTGCTGCAAAGGCATCGCTATAAGTTTTTAACTGTTCAACAGCATGCTCAATCGATTTGATATCGTTTGTTTCAAGCTGGGCTTTTAAAGCTTCAGCGGCTTGGTTGAGCGCAGTCAGTTGTTCAGTACTGAGCAGGTTGGAGTCGACCTTTAACGCCTGTGTTAAGGCTTCAAGTTCACGCTGTGCTTCAACTTTAGTTTCATTGAGATGGCGAAGATTTTTATCTTCTTCAGCGAATTTATAACCTTCTAAAAGCAAGCGTTCAGTATCGGTCTCAGACAATCCATAAGAAGGTTTAATGTCGATTTGCGCATTGACCCCTGATGTGGTTTCTTTGGCTGAAACAGTAAGCAGGCCATCTGCATCGACCTGAAAAGTGACTTCAATACGTGCCTGACCCGCGGTCATTGGTGGGATACCATGTAATACAAAACGACCTAAGCTGCGGCAATGCTCAACTAAGTCGCGTTCGCCTTGCAAGACATGGATCAACATGGCCGTTTGACCATCTTGATAGGTGGTGAACTCTTGACGGCGTGCAACAGGAATGGCTGTATTACGTGAAATTAAACGTTCAACCAAACCGCCCATGGTTTCTAGACCAAGTGATAGCGGGGTAACATCTAACAGTAATGAACCATCTTTAGAATTTCCAATGAGTTGATTCGCAGTGATCGCAGCGCCAATCGCCACAACTTCATCAGGATTGATGGTACAAAGCGGCTCTTGCTTAAATACTTCACGCACCACTTTCTGTACAGCATAAGAGCGGGTTGAGCCACCAACAAGAACTACATTTTGAATATCATCGAGTTCAAGTTTTGCATCACGCATGACACGTTTACATACATTAATCGTCTTATCTAATGCCACTTGAATGATTTCTTCAAATGTCGTGCGATCTAGCGTGAGGTGATGTGTCAGAACTTTAATATCAACAGAGGTAGCATCACTGAGTGCTTCTTTGGCTTTACGCGCAGAAACGATAAAGTGCGCATATTCTGCATCATCTAAAGTTTCAATATTCAGTTGTTTTTTTGCCCATTTAACAATAAGGCGATCTAAGTCATCGCCACCCAGTGCGGTATGACCGCCTGTAGCTAAAACTTCAAACACACCTTGAGAAAAGCGTAAAATAGACACATCAAATGTACCGCCACCTAAATCATAAATGACATAGTTGCGATCTGTTGTTAGATTGCTCTCTTGATCTAAGCCATATGCAACAGCCGCAGCGGTAGGTTCATTGAGTAAGCGTAATATATTTAAACCTGCGAGTTCAGCTGCATCGCGTGTAGCTTGGCGTTGCGCTTCATCAAAGTAGGCTGGAACCGTAATCACAGCGCCATTCACCGGATTGCTTAAGCTTTGTTCAGCGCGATCTTTCAGTTGTTTTAAAATTTCTGCAGAGATTTCTACAGGTGTTTTACGACCTTGCGCTGTTTCAAATGCTGGCATTTCATTATCAGCACCTGCAAGCGTGTAAGGGTGTTGAAATTTAACATCTGCTTTAGAGCGGCCCATAAAGCGTTTAACAGAAACAATGGTATTTTTAGGGTCAGCAGTAATAAACGGTTTTGCTGCATCGCCATATTCGGTCGAATTTTTAGAATAATGTACAATAGAAGGAAGTAACACGCGACCTTGCTCATCGTTCAGTACTTTGGCTTTGCCTGATAATACCGTAGCAACAAGAGAATGGGTTGTCCCTAAGTCGATACCAATCGCAATACGGTGTTCGTGTGGCGCACTTGATTGTCCTGGTTCAGCAATTTGCAAGAGTGCCATTTGTCACATCCTTAAAATAAAAACTAAAAACAAATTCGGTAAAACATATAATGAAAGTTAAAATTTAGAAATCATCATCTAAACTAAAATCTTCATCATCTAAAAGCTGATCTTCGGCTTTATCAATATCATTCATGACTTTTTGAAAGAATCGTAACTTGCGCACCGTGTCGCGTGCTTCAGCCCAATCTTCATCCTCAAAATCAATTTTGAATTCACGAACTAAGCCATCAATCCATTGTTGGACTTCTTTTTTTAAAGAATGCAATTGTTCAGTATTGGTTGCTTCATCAAGCTGCTCACGAATTTCTAAAGCAGATTGTAAGAACTCAAAATCACTAATTGATTGATCTAAGTGATGATCTTGCTTTTTGAGTGACAGTAGATAAGCAGCACGACTGTCTACATTGGATAAAGCTTTATATGCCTGATTAATTTCACTTGATTTAATCAAAGCTTTGTCTTTATCTTCAGCTTTATCAGGATGATATTGCTGTTGTAGTTTTAGGAAATTAGCTTTTAATGTCGCTAAATCAATATCGAGTGCTTCCGGGAGATCGAACAACTCAAAATGACTCATGGGAGATACTCATCCACGATGTTTTACAGGAAAACGGTGTAATTAAATGTGATTAAAACAGTGCAAGACACTGTTTTAACATGAGAAAAAGCAGGGCACATTATACAGTGAAAGATTCACCGCAGCCACATTCACCTTTTTTATTTGGGTTATTAAACTCGAAGCCTTCATTGAGACCATTTTTAACATAGTCCATTTCCATACCATCGAGATAAACCAAACTTTTTGGATCTACAAAAACTTTTACACCAAACTGCTCGAACATTTGATCATGAGTGTCGATATCATCAACAAACTCAAGTACATAAGCTAAGCCAGAACAGCCTGAAGTTTTCACACCAAGACGAATACCTTCACCCTTACCGCGATTCTTTAAGTAATTGCTGATATGAGTTGCAGCATTTTCAGTTAGATTGATCATGAAAACTCCGTTAAAAAATCATCTGCTAAATTTGACGAACAGATATTAGGCTTTAGTTTTCTTGCTACGGTAATCTTCAACAGCAGCTTTAATTGCATCTTCTGCAAGTACAGAACAGTGTACTTTTACAGGAGGAAGTGCAAGTTCAGTTGCGATGTCGATATTCTTAATCGCCTGTGCTTCGTCAAGCGTTTTACCTTTTAACCATTCGGTTACGAGTGAACTAGACGCAATTGCAGAGCCACAGCCATAAGTCTTAAAGCGAGCTTCTTCAATTACACCACTGTCATTCACTTGGATTTGTAAACGCATTACATCGCCACATGCAGGTGCACCCACCATACCTGTACCAACATTTTCTGCATTTTTATCCAACACACCAACATTACGAGGGTTTTCGTAATGATCTATTACTTTTTCGCTATAAGCCATGTTGCTTCTCCAAACCTCGGGGTCAGCGTTGATAATATGTATTTCTACAATCTAATTTGGTGGCATTTTACTGATTTTCAATAAAATGCCGCGTTTTGATTTCAAGGAACTTAGTGTTCAGCCCATTCAACTGAATTTAAGTCGATCCCTTCTTTGTACATATCCCAAAGCGGAGAAAGCTCACGCAATTTCTCAACAGCAGCTTTAGTAATCTTAATTACATGATCAATGTCTTCTTCAGTCGTATAGTGACCAAAGCTAAAACGAATTGAACTATGTGCTAACTCGTCAGAAAGACCGAGGGCACGAAGTACGTAAGAAGGTTCAAGTGTTGCAGATGTACATGCTGAACCAGAAGATACAGCAGCATCTTTTAACGCCATCATCAATGATTCACCTTCAACAAAGTTGAAGCTAACATTTAAGTAGTTTGCAACATTGTATACAGGGTGGCCATTTAAGAAGACTTGTTCTAAATCTTGTAAACCGTTCCAAAGTTTGTCACGGAGTACACGTAAACGTGTTTGTTCAGCTTGTAAAGATTTGCCAGCAAGTTCAAATGCTTCACCCATACCGACGATTTGATGGGTTGCAAGTGTACCTGAGCGCATACCACGTTCATGACCACCGCCATGAATTTGTGCTTTGATACGAACACGTGGGCTACGACGTACAAATAAAGCACCAATGCCTTTAGGTCCATAAACCTTATGACCTGAGAAGCTCATCAAATCAACTTTCATGGTAGAAAGATCGATTTCAACTTTACCCGCAGCTTGTGCAGCATCTACATGGAAATAGGTTTTATTGGCACGTGTTAACTCACCAATTGCAGCAACATCTGTCACAGTACCAATTTCATTGTTCACCATCATCAATGAAACAAGTAGCGTATCTGGACGAAGTTCAGCTTGAACCATTTCTGGGGTAATTAAACCAGTTTTAGGTTCAGGTTCAAGATAGGTAATCTCAAAACCTTCTTCTTCTAATTCACGACAAGTATCTAAAATTGCTTTATGTTCAATTTTACTTGTGATGATGTGTTTGCGTTTAGAACCGTAAAACTGAGCAACACCTTTAAGGGCAAGGTTATCAGATTCAGTAGCACCAGAAGTCCAGACAATTTCGCGTGGATCAGCTTTTACTAAATTTGCGACTTGTTCACGTGCATATTCAACTTTTTCTTCAGCTTGCCATCCATAAGCATGTGAGCGAGAAGCAGCATTACCGAATGTACCATCAAAGGTTAAACACTCCATCATGCGTTCTGCTACTTGAGGATCAACAGGCGTAGTTGCTGCATAGTCAAGATAAATCGGACGTTTCATGTCAAATACCTGTAACCGATAAAAGGGCTGAATCAAGAGGTGCTGAATTTTGGCGAACTGCAACGGTTTGTACGTTGTCACGAGCTACTAAATCCGCAAGGGTGATTTTAGCTAAATAATCGGCAATATGGAGAGAGAGTTCTTGCCATAAATCGTGAGTTAAACACATTGCACCATTTTGGCAGTTGCCTTTGTGGTCACAACGAGTCGCATCAACGGTTTCATTTACAGCTTCAATAATTTCTAAGACAGTAATTTCTTCAGCATGGCGCGCTAAGTGGTAACCGCCATTTGCTCCACGAACACTTGAAACTAAGCCATGACGTTTAAGTTTAGCGAACAATTGTTCAAGATAAGCGACAGATATCGTTTGGCGGGTTGCAATTTCTGCAAGCGTAATCGTTTGTTCAGGTGGCTGCAATGCTAAGTCAAGTAGTGCAGTCACTGCATAGCGACCGCGAGTAGTTAGGCGCATGATTCGATACACATGTTTTAGACTAGATGTATGAATTTTATGAATCCTGACTAAAATAGTCAAGTATTTTTAAGTTTAATTCTGACTAATTTAGTCAGAATTTATTATTTGAACAAAAATTACTGGAAAATTTCAATTTTTGTTCAAGTTTTATGAAAATATTTGCCAAAGATTATACACGACTAATGCCATAAATAGAAAGCCCAATACGCCTAAAGCCGTATATAAACGTTGTTGGTTGAGCTGCAAGCGTTTAACACGATTTTGATATTGTTTCACTTCAACTTGGAGTGTGTTGATTTTAGAGCGTTGCTGATCAATCTTTTCAAGCAAAGGGGCAATGCGTTTTTTTGATGCTTTTGTCTGGCTGTCATCATCTGGATTGGTTAACCATTGCTTCCAGTCTGAAAGCAATTTAGGGGCAGTTAAGTGTACAACTAGATCACGGAACTGTTCCTTGAGCAGGTTATCGCCTTCCAGACGCATTTTTTTCATGCTACGACGATTAGCAAAGACAAAAATTTGGATGAAATCGATGAGTGTACTACTCACAGAAAGGTCAATAGCTTTTTCTGGAGGCTGTAAATCAAAAAGAATACCACGATCTGTAAATTGAACATAAAAGTCAAAATAAGGAATATAACTATTCATTTTAATTGTAATCTGCTGTCCGACGAATTTTTTTGCCTGTAAGCGAACAACACGATCATGTTTTAATACGAAAGAATAAATGGTTTCCAATATAATCATGACAATGTTTAGCAACAAACGAGAATGACCTTGCTTTTGTTGCGATTCATTCATAAAAAATTCCTATAGCAAAACAGAGAGTCCGATCTCTAAATAAATTTGAAACAATCTCATCCATGACTTGAAACACAATATTTCCACAATGATATAAAAATTATCTTAATAACCATTGTCGAATTGCCAAGTGTTCCTTAACATTAAAACAATTACTTTGCTTTGTAGAACAGTTTAGCAAAAGGTTCAATAGTTTTATTTGATAATATAGCAATATTTTCTACATAATTTGGTCATATAGGTCATTACACGCTGGAGTTTGGGGTAAATGGAGCAAGATATGAAAAAGAGCAACAAAGAACAAACGGATCTTTATGAAGATCGAAATGAGTTTGATGAATCTCAAATAAAGCCTAGAAATCATAAAAAGTCAGCATTAGATTTCAGAAAATATACAAAACAAATCTGGTTGGCAGGGTTGGGAGCGTTCTCCAGAGCCGAAGAAGAAGGCAATAAACTCTTTGATTCTTTAGTCAAGGTGGGTGAGGAGCTTGAATCCAAGACAGTTGAAGTCACAGATCAGACAGTCAATAAAGTCACTGAAAAAACCAAAGAGTCAGTTGCAGAAACCAAAGACAAGGTTGAAAAACTTTTAGATCAGCGTGTAAATCATTCATTAAACAGAATTGGTTTAGTGACTGCTAAAGATCTTCAGCATTTGGAAAACTTGATCCTACAACTCCACAATAAGGTCGATGCATTGGCTGAAGAGAACCAAAACTTACGCGACCAATTGCTAAAAAAAATGAAATAATTACCATTAATCCAAAAAAATCGTAAATTTTAGTCGTAATTTTTGTGAAAAGCGTGTTTGGAGTCTTGCGTTTCCCCCCAAAGCATTGCTATAAAGTCGTCATGGCCTTTGATCTACAGCCTTGGAACTTAAACAAACGATATAAGAGGACGTAATCTTCATGAATAAATCAGAATTAATCGATGCGATTGCAGAAAAAGGGGGATTGTCAAAGTCCGATGCTGGTAAAGCATTAGATGCGACTATTGCTTCAATTGGTGAAGCGCTTAAAAAAGGCGACACAGTGACTTTAGTCGGCTTTGGCACATTCAGTGTTAAAGACCGTGCTGCTCGTACTGGTCGTAACCCTAAAACTGGTGAAGAGCTTCAGATTAAAGCAAGCAAAGTACCTAGCTTTAAAGCTGGTAAAGGCTTAAAAGACTCAGTAGCTTAATCTGAGCTTGTTAAAAGCGCGCCTTTGTGGCGCGTTTTTTATGAAATATATTAAATTATCAGTGATTGCTCGTTCATTCATTTCACAATTTCAGTTAGAATCCTTACGAAATATAATATTGGAATACTCATGGAATCGTTTCGCACTCTCATAAGGGGCTGGTTTGGTAAAGTTCTCCTTGTGTTATTTTTAGCGCCATTTGCTGTGGTTGGTATTGAAGGCTATTTCAGCGGTGGGCAAAAAGCAGACGTAGCTAAAACTGTTAATGGTCAAGATATTTCTAAAAAAGAGTTAGAAACGGTTACAAAAGGCTATACAGATCAATTATTGGCAAATCCTGCTATACATGGGGATGAGTCTTTATTGAACAAAGAATTTATTGCAAATAAAGCACTTGATTACCTAATTAGCCAAAGTCTTTTAAGACAACAAGCTGATAAGTTAGGTGTGACTTTGAGCGATGCTCAAATTGAACAGAAAATTGCACAAATTCCTGCTTTTCAGGAAAATGGTAAATTTTCAAATACACTATATGCAAATTATTTACGTTCACAGGGTTTAACTAGCCAAGCATTTATCCAAAATATTCGCCAAGATTTTGCCTTAAGCATTTTGAGCTCTACAATTTCGGATAATGCACTGATCAGTAAATTGGATATCCAGCAAATTGCCAACCTGCAATCTGAACAACGTGAATTATTCTTATCAAGCGTTAAACTTGATGACTATAAAGCCAATGTTAAAGTGACCAATCAGGAAATTACGGATTATTACAACAAGCATCAAAATAAGTTTAAACAAGTTGCTTCAGTAGATGTGGACTATGTCGTGCTCAGCCCAGCGACATTGACACAGCCAAATGCGGCAGTGACTGATGCTGAATTACAACAAGCTTATACTCAGTTTGTAGAAAAATATAAGCAAAGTTTGAAGCGTGATGTTAAACATATTCTGATCACGACTGATTCTCGTACGCCTGAGCAAGCTGCTACACTTGCAAATGAAGTGTATGCAAAAATTCAGGCAGGTACGTCATTTGCTCAAGCTGCTGCGCAATATTCAGAAGACCCTGATTCTAAAGCGAAAGGTGGTGCACTTGCTGCCTATGCGCCAGGTGCCTTTGGTGATGATTTTGATAAAGCTGTGAACTCAACAAGTAATGGTCAAGTGTCTAAGCCTGTTAAAACTCAATTCGGTTATCATTTGATTGAAGTGAATACACCAGTAGATTCAGTACCATCGTTTGAGTCGAAAAAAGCTGAATTGACTGCTGAAGTTTTAAAGAATAAATCTGCTAACTATTTCTCTGACACTGTAAATAGTTTAAATGAGCAAGTGGTCAACAGTGATGCATTGGATGTGGTTTCACAAGCAGTGAAGACTGTTCAAGTCCAATCTGCAAATAATGTGAATTTAACGACAACCAATCCAGTTCTTGCTGATCCTGCTGTTAAATCTAAACTGTTTAATGATGATGTGAAAAGTGGAAATACGACGGCATCAAGTAATATCCAAACTGCCAATGGTGATGTTGTCTGGGTTAAAGTTCGTAAGTATCATCCAGCCGGTGTACAGCCTTTAGCGCAAGCAACTGCACGTGTAAAAGCACAATTGATTGAACAAAAAGCGTTTGATGCTGCGCATGCAAAATTAAATGCCATGATTGCGGATTTCAAAAAATTGCCAGCGCAAGAGGTTACTGCGAAATATCAGTCTAATTTTGTCCATGCTGGAACATTTACTCGTTCAAAAGGCCTTAAGCGTGAGATTGAGCGCGTTGCCTTTAGTCAGCCAGTACCTAAAGCAGGCATGTGGTCTGTCAGCACTGCCAAGCTGCCAAATGAGTTAGTTGTTGTGGCTGTGGCGAATGTGAAAAAAGTAGATACTGCTCAGCTGGATCCAGCTGAAGTTCAGCAACTTACGCAAATGTATCAGAAGTTCCGTGGTGAACAATTATTAGATGATTATTCGCGTTATTTAAAAGCACAAGCAAAAATTAAATAATTGATCTTCTCGGATTAAAAAAAGCGCCTCGGCGCTTTTTTTATGTGAAATGGAATATAGCGTGAGTACAGGAACTATATCACTAAGATATGATTAGCGGCTGTCTCTAATCTTTTTTAGATCTGATTGCGATATTGGCTTGGGCTAAGTTCAAATTGTTTCTTAAATGCCTGGCTAAATGCAGTTTCAGATGAATATCCCACTTGGTGTGCAATCTGCTGAATAGGCAGTTGTCCCTGTTTGATTAGCTGGCTGGCAAGACGTAAGCGATGTTGTTGCAAGTAGGCTAAAGGTGTTTCCCCAATAATTTGATTAAATAAACTGGCAAATTTAGAACGCGACATACAACAGGTTTCAGCTAAGCTTTCTACGGTCCAGCTTTGTTCTGGACGGCTGTGAATGGCTGCAAGTGCATTTGAAAGTTCAGGGTGCACCAGAGCATTTAACCAGTTATTGTGATCTTGCATTTGCTCAATATAATCACGCACGCACTCGATCATCAAAATACTGACAACGTGATCCATAATTTTATTTTTACCCGCCATGGTTCTACGGGTTTCAGCAGAAACAAAATATAATCCAATTTTAAGCCATTCAGGTGCCTCATCACTCAAGGCATTTTGTATATGCAAATAAGGTGGCAGTGCATTGATCAGTGGACGAGCCATGATTGCATTCATATGGCATCGTACAGAAAGGATAAGGGTCTTTTCTGAGCTTCCTTGACCAAATTCAATTGCGTCTTGTCTTAATCCATCAAACAGTGATTCTATATTGAGGCTTTCAACTAATTGCGTGTCTAAATGATTTTTTACAGTATGTGCTAATCCTGCTGGGATTAAAAACATATCGCCGGTTTGTAGTGCAACAGTCATTTTGGGTGAAAATTCTAAATAAGCATTTCCATACAGAACAATATGCGCGATCACAGCATCTTGTTTTGGGCTCTGAAATGACCAATCACCTTGAGCTTGAAGGTAAATATATTCTGAATGGTTGAGATGAATATCATCAAAAATTTTACTTAAAGCATCCATAGATTCAGTTCAAATTTCCTGTTCTCAAATAATAAAAATGTTTCATGCTATTAAAACATGTGCGCAAAGGACAAACTCTATGTTGAAGATGCCAAAGACTTTTTCATAGGTTTTATGGACGCTTACAACTGTCTTTAAGTTGAATTTTACATAAATATATAACTAAGTAGAAAGATAGGGAAGATATAGCCATGAATGCACCAGTTCAACTGACAGAGCAGCAATTGCAAGAATTAAAACCAAAGTCAGGTTTGGCACTTGATAAAAAGCGTTATCTTTGGATGATTAGCCCATCACTTCCAGTGATTGGCTTAGGAATTTTAGCGGGATATCATGTTGCACCTAAGCCACTGAAAAAAGTTTTTGCATTGGGTGGGCCGCTAGTACTGCATGTGATTATTCCAGCCATAGATTCATTGATTGGTAAGGATAAAAACAATCCGACCAGTGAAGATGTAAAATTACTTGAGCAAGATCCGTATTATTCACGTTTGGTCAAATCCTTTATTCCGATTCAATATGTCGCCAATGTTTATGCTTGTTATTTGGTGGGACGTAAACAAACATCACTTTTAGATAAGATTTTGCTTGGTGTTTCAATGGGTGCAATTAATGGTATTGCCATTAACACAGCACATGAGTTAAGCCATAAGCATGACCGTATGGACCATATTTTATCGCATTTGGCATTGGTTCCATCAGGTTATAACCATTTCCGTATCGAACATCCTTATGGACACCATAAACGCGCTGCGACGCCTGAAGATCCTGCTTCATCGCAAATGGGTGAAACGCTCTATGAGTTTTTACCACGGACCGTCATTGGCTCATTTAAATCAGCGATTGAGATTGAAACCAACCGTCTTAAACGTAAGGGCCTTGGATTCTGGTCTAAAGATAATGAGTTATTACAAGGCTGGACAATGACCGCAGCATTCCATTCGTCTATGGTTGGGTTATTTGGTAAAGGTATTTTGCCTTATTTGGCAACTCAGTCAGCTTATAGTATTACGTTGTTTGAGATCATTAATTATATTGAGCATTATGGTTTGTTGCGCCAAAAAGATGAAAATGGCAAATATGAACGCACAATGCCTGAGCATAGTTGGAACAATAACAACATCGTAACTAATTTATTCTTATATCAGTTACAACGTCATTCAGATCATCATGCCTTTCCGACACGCCCATTCCAAGCGTTACGTCATTTTGATGAAGCACCTGAATTACCAAGCGGTTATGCAAGTATGCTGTTGCCAGCGATGATCCCATCGTGGTGGTTTAAAATTATGGATAAGCGTGTATTTGATCATTACAAGGGTGATTTAAATAAGGCCAGTATTTATCCTAAACGCCGAGCAAGTATTTTCAAAAAATTTGGTGTCGTGGACAAGTTGTTGAATAAGTAAGATTTCTTTTAAGATAAAAGCCCAGAATTGGGCTTTTATTGTTTTTGAGCATTAAAAAAATCCCAGCATTTTTTAATGTTGACTAACGCTACTTTTAGTTGTGAGTCATCCTTTTGTAAAGCATAAGCACTTGTCGCTCAATTTAAATGAATGTAAAAAAAATCCCTGAAATACTATCTTTCTTTTTCTGTTTATTTCATAGTATTCAGCAATGGTATTTTAAATTTACAAATGTAATTTGGAACTTCGTATGAAATGGGAAGAAATAGGCAATCAACCGTGTTCAATTGCGCGTACATTATCTGTATTGGGTGATCGATGGACCATGCTTATTTTACGTAATGCTTTTATGGGTTTACGTCGTTTTGATGATTTTCAAGAAAATTTAGGTGTGACAAGACATGTATTGTCTGAACGGCTAAAACGTTTGGTTGAGCATGAAATATTGGTTAAAGTGGCTTATGTCGATCGACAAGAGCGTTATGAATATCGCTTAACTGAAAAGGGTTTAGATCTATATCCTATTTTATTAACCATGGTGGCATGGGCGGATAAATGGATGGATGAGGGTCTGGGAGCGCCTATGGTGTATCAACATACCGTCTGTGGTCATGAGTTTACTCCGATATTGGTTTGCTCAGAATGTCAGCAGCCGGTGAATGCGAGACAGGTGAAGCCAATCGTTACCTCTGCATTTTTCCAATACTTAGCGCAGAAAAAATTAGCTTGATTGCTATTTCCTAGATGATTTTCGATATTTATCATGAACTAATTTTAGATTAAGTTATTGATAAATTTCATAAAAATATAAAGATATGTGTACTCATTATCTTTAGTGTTTGTGAAAATGTTTAGATGAAGCGTTGCAAGTAATTTGAACTTTTAATTACTGATATTGTTTTTGATTTTTGTTAACAAGATATAAAATATGTGATTGTTCAATTTAAAAAATATATAATTTAAATTAATAAGTAAAAGTATGAAAAACAGTAACTGTAATCCTAGTTTAGAAAATAAGGTTTATTGCTTGATAGCGAATTGAGCGATTTTTTAAACAGATAATTTTGATCAAGTCATTCACTTTTATATACTTATTTAACTGATGCAAAATTTTAATAATTTATAAAATATTTAATATGGAGTAATCGAATGGGAATTGGTTCAAGCCCAACAGTCGGAAGTACCTGTGATACGTGCCTACAGAAGTTTACGATTCATTTTCGAAGATGTGAAGATAACATATATGATGGAAGTTATGGTTTTGATTGGTACAGACCAGAATACTTTAAAAAATTAACCAACTATAGACCGAATGCAACAACAAAATTTGGAAACAAAGTTGCTTTAGTTAGTGGTTCGATACAATCATTAAAAGCGACATATACCCAAGACCAAATTACCAAAATTAGCCCATTTGGCACAGAATATATCCCTGCATGGTTAGCAATTTACCCAAGCTCACAAGAGGATAGCAATAGTTCTAATTCTGTCAATCAAGGGGTTAGGCTTAATTTAGAGTTGAGACTATTAGATTCAGAAAATAATTTTTCATTAAAAAATGATGGAACAAAGATTAAGTTTGAAGTTTCAAATCCGAATATTATTATTGAACCAGCAGAGTTCAGTGTCGAAGATTTTATTTACGCCAAAAAAATGACCCGAGATTTAGGCGAAGATACTAAAAGAGAAGAAGAGATTTATTATCTAGCTTCAGAAATAGTGAATATTAAGTGCACAGGTGCTTTGCAAAAACATGAAGAAATCATTGTAACAGCAATAAAAGGAGAGACCCAAGAGAAAGTTGGGAAGCTAATGCTTTATCATAATGCTGTGATTCCTACTATATCAGTTATCTTTGTAGACGTTATAACTGATGGAAAAAAACCAAGCCGTTCACATGATTATGAAAATTTTTTAAAGCATAACTCATTTAACCAAGCTTTAATTAATGTAGAAATAAAAAATGCCCCAACATTTGATTTAAACAAATATCGTAGCAAAGACGATGATGTGAATATATCTTTGAATAAATTAAATATAAATGACACGGGTTATTTTTTAAGTGACTTAACTAAGTTTTATAAAAAATATCAAGATAAAAACTTAGCGACTAAAAATTATGTTTTCGTCACAACTGTAGAAATAAAGAATGCAGTTGGTGCTGGTGGTGACAGCGTTACCTTATTTAACTGTCCTCAAAATATATTTAATCAAGTCGTGGTACATGAATTAGGGCATCGTTTTGGATTAGATCATTTGTTTGAATCACAGAAAATTACAGCCAAAGGATCGAGCTTTCAATTTATACAGGGTACTACAGCTAATTTTTTAGATTATGATCATTCGGATGGCGTAAATTTAAAAAATAAAACTGCAGTCAATCCAAATCAAACACTAAAATATTTTTTCAAATACCAATGGGATTTTCTCAGGAAAAAAGTGAAATAATTATGCTATCGCCAATTTAGATATTTACTCGCTATATTGATGGGTTTGATCTCATATTGAATTAAACGAATCAATTTTTATGCATTGATCACAAACAATTTGCAGGTTTAGGGATACCCGCCAAACGGCTTAAATGGCGGGCAACCAGCCCAGTATTAAACTTATCTTGTAGAACAGCATTATCAATTGCTGGATTGATCGTTTTCATTAAAAATTTAATCAGTGGACGAGTCGCAGGAGAGTGGCCAAACTGGGTATAAAATTGACGTACTGCATGCAACACTTCAAAATGCCATGAGGTCAGTTGTAGATCTAAACTTTGTGCCAACTCTTGGGCAACCTGTTCATTCCAAATGGTGTAGTCTACTAAATGACCATCTTGGTCTAACTCAAAGCTCATAAAACAACCTAAACAAAAATAATCTAAACAATCTAACTTTTGATCGACAAAACATAAAAGATTGATTTTTAAAAAATCGAAGATAATTGACAACCTAGCCCACTATTTTAAACTGATACAACGGCTAAAGTCTAAAACTAGCTGTGCAAATTGTGGGTAAGAAATTGATTTAAAATTTTCAGGAACGGATTCAGATAAAATCTCAGCATCATTTTCAAGAAGATAAAGATTTTGTTTGTTTGTTAAGCGCTGATCTGTTGCAAACAGTACCGCATCACCCATTAAAACAACGTGATCATGAGAACCATACAGTTGATCCAACTGATTCAATATATGGTCTGTATGTATAAAAGAAGATTGAATTAAATAAAGTGTTTTATCTGACATTTGGACTTTCCATCTACTGCTTACCAATACAACACATGATCAAAAGACTGAATAAATTCAGCATTCAGTTCTACAAATTCCAACTCTTGTTGTGATTGAGTAACAAAAGTCGAGGATTTATTCATATTTTCTACTAAAACTGGTGTTAAATCATAGAATTCAAAGCTATCGACCAGATTTGAAGCAAGCTTAAATACGTGATTTAATTGGTCAAAAGCCATTTCTGATTTAAGTAGGCTTAATCCAGCGTCTTTAAGTAACACTTTGACTTTACTGCCAAAAGTTGCAAGCACCATGGTTGCTGACAAACTTTCATGTACCTGCAATGTATTTAAATTTGCTTGGGTTATCACAACGAGCACAGTATTCACACAAATTACCTTTTAAATGCAACACGCTAATGGGATGATCAACTTAGAATTGAATGATACGATCTGTAGATTGAACAGCATCTGCAAGTTCGCCTAAACCTACAAGTTCAAAGCCTTTTGCAAGATTATCGGTTGGAATTTGGTGACGTTTGGCATTCTCTTGATCTGTTATCCCCCGCGCTAATGCAGCACTCACACAGACAGGAAGTCGAATTGAGAGTTTTTGCCATTCTACAGATAAATTACGTTGATCGTCAGGAACCCATTGCAAGTTGTTCGCAACTTGTACACCATCTTGATAAAAGAAAACACGAAATTCTTGATCTTCAGCTTGCAGTGCCTGCGCTAAACCCAATGCATGCCATGCATGGATTGAAGTCGGTGCTGCAGTGATTAGTAATAAAGTACTCATTTGATGGCGATTCACTTGGAGAATGGACAGTTTGCAACATTCAAACTTGATAATGATAGGTAGTATACAATGATTTTAGGTGACATTTTTATGATATTCTCTAAAATCAAAAAAATCACTCAATAAAATACCTTTATAAACAGCATCTTATTGGATTTTTAGAATTATTAAGTCACTATATCTCTTATATAATCTGCATGAAATAAGCTGTATTTTCTTCCTTTTTCCCATAAAATTGATAAAATAAAATGAAATCTACACCAAATCTGCACCAACAATGAAACTTCCAAAACCAATACAACGTGGATCAAGTTGGCGTATTACTGTAACTTTTGATAATAAGAGATACTCAGCAACTAGAGATACTGCAAAAGAATGTGAACAATGGGCATCCCTTAAACTACTTGAACTTAAAACAGGGAAGGCTAATCTTGAACAAGGAATAAAACCAGCTTATCCATTTCGACTATTATGTAATAAATATTATGAAGAACATGGTCGCCATATGCGATCGGCTCGTACTATAAACTTTAAATTAAAAAACTTAGACCATATCGCACCAAACCTTGCAGACAAATCAATTTATGAGTTTAGGCCAGCCGATATTGCAGAATGGCGTAATAATCGAAAGAAAGAAGTTAAGGTGGCCACATTAAGAAATGAGCATGCAATATATTCTGCAGTTTTTACATATGCAATGAAAGAGTTGTTTTTGCTTGAGTCTAACGTTTGGCACTCAGTATCAATGCCTAGCAAAGAAAAATCACGAAATCAGAGAATTACTCCTGAACATCAAGATACTTTACTAAAAGTGATGGAGTGGGATGGTTCAACTACGCCAATTAATTCTAGACAATATGTCGCATGGGCTTTTTTATTTGCACTTGAAACAGCAATGAGGCAAGGTGAAATATTAGCGATGCGCAGGGCAGACCTAAGAGATGGTTTTATTCATTTACCAATGACTAAAAATGGTGAATCTCGTAACGTGCCTCTATCCAAGGAAGCAAAGCGCTTGCTCTTATTGCTTCCTCCAGAAAATGATAAATTATTACCTATTGATAAGAATATATTTTGTGCCATGTGGATGAGGGTTAAGAAAAAAGCAAAGCTGCCTGAAATTAACTTTCATGATTCTCGACATGAAGCTATCACAAGAATGGTTAAGGTTCGTAAATTACCAGTAGAAGTTTTAGCAAAGATCACAGGGCATAAGACAATCGGGATATTAATTAACACTTATTACAATCCAGATGCACAGGATTTAGTCGAGATGTTTAATGACAGTGAGAGCTAATTAGCTCTCGGTCTGCCTCTTTTTTTATTTTTAGTGGTGAGTAGATCATGGGCTAATCGTGGATTATACAAGGCCTTGCCTGGGGTACCTTGATCTATTGAGATAAGCCGTTCTCTAATTGTTGTGGATGATAGACTATATTTTTCGGCAAGTTGTGCTGCAGAAACTAATTCAACATCCACTTCCTTCAACTCTTTAACAATCCCGCCACCAATATTTTGACCAAGCATTACCTGCGGAGGGGTATCACTTTCGACAGTGATAATGTATTTGATAGCACCCATTCAGGCCACCTGCTTATGTATTTGATGTTTCAAGTTTTTGATCTTAGCCATTAATAGGCAAGATTCATTGCTATCTGGTGTAGCCAATTCATAATAGCTTTGACTATATCTGACCATTTCAGCCTTGCTCATTAGAATCAAATTTTCAATTCGACAATCTGTTTTATCCTGGTTCTTAAAGGCCACCACATATCCCTCAGGAATAAGGCCTTTTTCCTTTTCCCAAACTATTCTATGTTTTAATTCAAACACGCTTGGCTCAGATGTTTTAACCAGGACATAACCATCTTTAGAGCAAATTCTTTCATAGCCGATGGGCTTAGCATTCCAAGTTGGCCGACCTTTTTTAAAACTTGTTTTATTAGCTTTAGTAAGGCCCTTGGTACCGGTATTCCAGGGTTTAGAGCCTTTCTCGAAACAACCGGTTCTGCCAGTGCTCCATTTTTTTCTCTTACAAAGGGATTTAATTTGATCAACAGTAAAAGATGTACCGAATAGAGCATTAGTCTTTTCAGTTAACTCTTTTCGCCCCAAGATGCAATTTGATTTAATAAAATCCAATTGAGCTTGGGTATATTTAATAGCAGTACCTTTTGACATAAATCACCCAATCAGATTTTGAGGAACTTCAATTGGATCGACATTTTTCAATCCCTTATGTTCAGCAACAAGCTTGGCAGCACTTAAGCGCATATTGTTATTCTCAATAACCTGTTTACTGATTTTTTCAACTGCACCGGCTTTTTGGATTTCCGCTTGTAGGTCATCGCCTTTAAGATCTGGATTACTCAAACGATCAAGTTGTGCAAATAAAATAGAATTTAAATCTATAGGTGTATTCATATTTTTATCTCCAGACTGCTTCTTTAAATTTAGCGTCCGCAATTAAACTGTCTATTTCCGAAAATGAAACATTGTTGAATATGTGGGTCATTCGGTTGCCAAATACGGTTAAGTTTCTTGTGATCGAAGAATATTTAAATTTCATTTTCCACCACCTTGGAAACTGAGTTTTCAAGCTCAAATCGACGTTTACGAACCAGTCCCATTAATTTCGGTTGAATGTCTGGATGACGGGTTGCAACATCAATTTCTAAAATATCCAAGGCTGTTAAATCAGGTGCATTTTGGATCTGAACCACTAATGATGGTGGTTGTTCAGGAGGTGGAGCAGTCGCACCCAACTCATTCAATCGTTTATTAATTGCATTCATTAATGGCTTACGCTGTTCCTCAGTCCATGATTTTGTATAAACAATAAGAGCGTTTGCCTCTGTGGATGTTTTAGCTTCTTGGGCACGATTGACTAAGTCATTGAGTAAAATTTCATATTGAGCGGATTCTTTTAATGTTAAAGCTGGCTCTTTTAAGCTAAGGGTAAACTCAGTTAGTTTGAATTGTTTAGCAATATTGATCTCATCCAATTGAACTTCACTAAAGCCTTGAGCATTAACATCTCTCAAAATGATTTCAATTTCTTTCTCAGATTCACAAGAGTTTATTCCGTCTAAATAAATTTGATGATCAATGTAACTTTGTTTTGGTGCATATTGCTCAGGATCGATCTCTATCAACTTATTCTCAGTCAATTTGCATAGATGTTGAGTATGTTCACGCTCAAGATGACCATTAGCAAAAAACACTGGACGTAATAAAAGAACAGCTTCTGTAGTCGTACAGTTTGCAATTTTCGCTGCAAATTTATCAATTATTAAGGCAGGATCTGTTTCAATTTCTGGGGTATCTTCAGTTTTAAAAGCTTCTTTAGTTTTACGAGGAGCTTTAGATTTTTTAGGCTTTTCACTGAAACCGTCTTTAATTTCAATCTCAGTAATCATATTGCCAAACGTTTTACCAAACGCCTGAAGCTGCAGTTGTGCATTTTCAGCATCTAATTGAGCAAATCCATTTGCCACACTCAAACATATATCACCATGTTCTGAGTCGTATTTAGTACGCAAGATACATGTTGGCATCACAATATAGATTTCTTGGCCATTCTCCAGATCGTGTGGTTCTACTGGCTTAGTAAATTGAATATCTGCCAAAGTCAACGATTCACGTTTGATGCAGAACTCATAGCCAGGTAAAGCGAAGATCGTAGCAGGGAATTGATTTAAGTCATCAAAGTCCATCAATTCGCCAACAGCGCGACACATAATATTTTTACCAGCCATGAGTGCTGAAAATGCTTCATTACTATTTAATAAATTCATTTTTTATTTTCCTCAGTGCTGCATTTGATTTTGTTGTTGAACTTGGTTTATCGGTGGCGCTTCATTCCATCCCATTTGATCTGCTCGAGCACGGCAGGCTTTTGATATACCTGACTCGTATTGAGTGCCTTTGAATGTGTTAATTGCTTTATCAAGGGTTTGAGGATTTTTAGCATCTTTTATAGCTAGAAGTGCATCGTTATAACGCTGAGCTAATGGCTTTTGTTGCTGGCCACTAGCTTGGTTATTTTGATTGCAATTTGGTTGTTGAGCCTGTCTTGAGTTTTGCTGATTGTTATTGCGTGTAGCACCCTGATTAACTTGGTTATGATATTCATCCGAGTCATAGTCTTTGGTGTCATCAATTAAGAACAAGCCATTTAGCGCGTATTTACGGGCATATGAGCTGGATGCGCCAAATGTCTGAGCCACATCCATACCTTTCTTGCTAATTTCAACACCAGCATGAGCTTTAACAGTAGTTTCTTTGCCGCTTGCATCTGTAAAAATTACTTTTGCTGTTACAACGACTACACCGCCAACTTCTTGAACCTCATCTGTGATAACCAGGGAGGCATCATATTTCTGAAGAAGCGGTTTAACCGCTTCCAGAATATCCTCACAGTTTCGATAGTTGTAATTACCAAAAGTGTTTTTCTTACTTTTTGGCGCTTTTAACTCAAGTTGAATGAGTTGTAATGTATTTTGTGTAGATGAAACTACTTGTTGATTCACTGCTGCATTCATTTTTATTCTCCTTAAGCGCCGTTGTACTGTGAGTTACGGTAATTAATACGTTGTTCTTTGCTATAACGTGGGGTTTGTGTATTGGCACTGCGTTGAATTGCACGTTGGTAATTAACAAGTTTCTTAACATTTCTCTTAAGCCAGCTCACCGCTAATTCATCCTCTGTGATAGGGCGAGGCATACTGTCAGGAGTTTCTTTAACTAGAATCGAATGCCAATTAAAAGGATTTGCTTTAGCACCACCAAAGAACTCTGTGTCAAAATCAGGAGTGTAATTTAAGGATACTTTGACCAAGTAAATTTTTGGACCAAGTCGCAAGTTGTAATAACCGTTCACGTCCTTACATATGAATTGCGCGAAAGGGGTGTTATAGCGTTTCTTTTCCATCACTGGCTCCACAAACTGAGTTGTTTTGAGGGTTGTGAATTCACGACTTTTAACACCTTGCTGAAGGTTGATAGGGTTGGGAGAAATACGTTTACTTTTTGGGAATTCACTCTTAGTAAATGGTGTTGAACCTCTAGTAATTACAGGGCTTTCAAGTGTCTCTGCGCCATAACTTGACGGTTGTATTTTGAGCGCTGATGAAACTTGTAAAAGTGAATTTTTAGTGTTGAGAGTTGTATTCATTAGATTGCCTCCACTAATTTATTACGTTCGATATAACCGACAATAATTTGATTAATCATTCGGTGATCGTTGTAATCTGTGAAGTCGTTATATTCTTTGCCGTTGATGTCTTGGATCTCGTCAATTGCTAAGTTGGTGATATCAACTGCAGTAAATTCAGAACCAGGAACACCGTAGTTATCAAGATGAGATTCAAAATCAAAGCTAACTTTAAGAAAGAAGCTATCAAGTTTAACAACGGCCATGCCTGATGAATCAGAAGTGACTTTTAAAGCTTGGATGCTATATGAAGAAGGGGCAGTGTTAGGAACAGCTACTGCAGGTTTGTATTCAGTGGCTTTTTGATCATATGTAAGACCGATAACGCCTACTGTGAATAAACCACTGATTGCTGCTACTTTAATAAAGCTGGATGGCTGTACACGATGTGTAACAATGGGATGATTGATTGAATTTGGTTTTGTGTTCATACTTATCTCACTCGCTTGAGTAAAAGCACATTCGATTTAGAGGTCCGATGTGCTTTTTTATTGTCTGTTAGATAAATATAAGAAAACTTAGTTTTATTGTCAATAATTATTCTAAGAAAACTTATATTTTACAGAAAACTTATTTTATTTGTGATTTAATAAATAAAAGAAAACCCACTCAGGGTGGGGTAAATTGTTGCTAATTTTGTATTAGCACTGAATATTGTATCTAGCTTTATACGATTCAATTGTTTTTATAATATCTGAACTTTTATCAATATCTGTAGGCTCAGTCAGCTTCAGATAAATTGGAAGGTATTCTTGTTTGTAGGTAACAGGAAACTCCTCACAAATTACTTTTTTTCGCTCCTCTAGTGGAGTGGAGGGCGCTGCTAGTGTTGCAAGATACATTGTCATTTTTAAATCAACCTCTTGATATTTATCAAGAAGTTTTTCTCGTTCAGGTGAAATTTGCTCAGGTTTTTCACATCCAAACATTGAAAGTGTTAACAAGCATAAAAATGAAATAGTTTCCATAAGGTAGATTCTTCTTAGGTTTTGTTAGAGGAAAGAAAACTCACAAAGGGTGGAATAAGTGGAGTTTATTAAATTGATTAAAACTTAGTTTTTAATCAGACGCTTATTTTCATACATTTTTTTATCAGCTTCTTGGGCAGCATCTATTAAACTGTAAGAGGGATTACGAATTGCGAAGCCAACAGCGATACTGATATTAGCATTTGTAAAAATTTCCTGAATTCTATCAAATAAAAGCTTTGCCCCCTCCTTTGTATTCTCAATGCTGAGAATTGCAAATTCATCACCACCTATTCGAGCCACAATATCATTATTACGGACACAATTTTTTAGTAGATTTGCTGTAGTTTTTATTAAATCATCTCCGATTAAATGTCCAAGTTGATCATTTACAGTTTTTAAGTTATTAAGATCAAGTATAAAAATTGCAGCAGGGTGACCATAACTTTTACATCTGGCTTCTTCTAGTGCCAGAAGTTGATCCCATCCTCTGCGATTAAATAAGCCTGTTAAGGAATCACTTAAGGCCTCGGCTTCAAAAAACTCTTTTTGACGTTTCTGTTCATTTTCCCGTAATTCAACTTGTAAAATGTAGCTTAAAATTTGACCTAAAAGATTAATTAATTCTTCTTCCTGTAGTAGTGCTTCGGATTGTGGATTAGGATCAATTGCGCAAAGAGTGCCAAATAAGGTTCCATCTTCTTTTATAAGTGGTTGACCAATATAAGCTTTAATATCAATTTTTTTTGCTATTGGAGCATTTAAGTATAAAGGTATTTCTTCAGAATGAGGGGCTATTCTAGGGGCTTTTCCTAAAACCATATGAGAACAAAATGAATCCGCCCATGAGAAAACTTGCCCTGGTGTAACACCATAGCCTTTATCTTCACAATGAAGGACGATCCAATTATCTCCTTCAGTACGAGTAATCATCCATAAATTGAATCCAAATTTATGAGATAAAAATTTTAAAACAGTTTGTCCAGCCTCTTCAAAGTTTTTAAAAATTATATCTTCCATTCCATGGGCCTATTTTATTGTTTAGATTGAAAATTGCTTATAGTGTATAGCTTTTCACAAGGCAATTTTATTAAAAACTTGTTAAACGTAGAGAATATCTGAGTTGCTTTTAGTTATATTTGCAAATCAAAAAAGATGTAATAAATTTTTCAAAATTTACACAAAATAAGTGATTTTGAGGTTTTTATTACATTTTTATTGCAAATATAACACTTATTCATTTGAATACTTTTCCATAAATTCATCAATCCAACCTTGCGCTACTTCAAGATTGGTTATGTCTGTCAGTTTTAGATTGGTTTCTTCTGCTTCGTTAAAACCCTCAATAATGGCCTCAAAGATATTTGCTTCACTAATGATCTCACGCGCTATTTCCGCAGCATCATAGCTTTGCTTGGCTTTTTTAAGTGAAGCTATTTGTTTGTCAATTCCTGCACTAATTTTAGCTAAGGCCAATTTGAATTCTTGACGATTAATCGTTAGCGCAGTTTTGTATTTATTAAGTGTTGCGATCATTATTTTCTCTTTTATTTAAGAAGTTTTAATTATCCAACTCGCCAAAATTGACGAGCAGATCAGTAAGTTGCACCACATCTCAGTTTCAACTTTTCCTAATCTTGGATCTACGTTTTGATTTGTATACATATCTAATAGAATCAATTACCTCCCCAACAAAGATACACTCTTCATCAAGAGGTATTATGTTGGGTTTGAACTCAGGGTTTAACGCCTGTAAGTATCTTGAGTTATCAGTCTCAATAACTAAACGCTTGAAAGTCGCTTCATCATGTTTTCTTACAACAATTACATCCCCAGATTGCATTTCATCATACTGAACCGTGGGGTCAACAAGAATGTAATCTCCTTCTTGGAAGGTAGGATAGTTACTCAATCCTTGTACTTTCAAAAAAAAGCATCTATCACAATCATCGGGTAATGGAAGCCAATCCTCTACTTGTGACATATCAACTGATTCTACATTAGTGAACATACCAGCTTGCACCCAAGATAGAACAGGAGCCATTTTATGGACAACAGGGATAGCGTTTTTTTGATTCTTAATCTCACCACCCTTGCCAGTAAGAATATATTCAGATGTAACACCAAATTCATTTGCCATGGCTTCTAGTGAGGCAGCCTTAGGTAGATAACTGTCTTTTTCCCACTCTGTAACTGCTGGCGAACTTACGCCAGCAATCTTCGCTAATTGCACTTGAGTTAATTTTTTCGAACGTCTAAGCGCACGTATGCGCTGACCAGCAGATTGATTTTCCATATAAGTTATCTTACATATTGCTTTTATAAGTTTTCTTTGATTAAATAATAAGAAATCTTACTTTTAAGGTGTTAGTGATGACCAAACAAGAAGCATTGGATTTGCTTGGGGTTAATGGCGTAGAACTGGCTAAGCTTTTGGGTATTGAGCCATCAGCAATTTATCAATGGCCAGAAAACAAAATCCCATTAGCTCGTGAATACCAAATTCGAGATTTAGCAAATGGGAAAGAACCAATTACACGTCACCAAGTGGCATAGAAACCACCTTGAGCTAAGTATCAACATTAAGTACTCAAAGTGAAACGTGAATAAATACAAAGGATTCACATATGGAAATTAATTTAAGCCGAGAAGCCCAAAACGCAATTTGGCAAATGATAAGTAATACACCGGGATTTACGCCTAAAGATATTGCGCAAGTAATTGGGGATTCACATAACACTATTTGCAATTACGCAAATATCAATATGCCCAACCATTTACCCAGTATTAAAAAGTTAGAAGCAATTCTCTATTACACCCAAAACCCAGCGCTGTTAAAAATTTGGGCGCATGAACTTGGTTTTGCTTTAGTTCCAGTGACATGTGACCGCAGTAAGCATCATGAATTGTCGATTTTTGAGGCAATGATGCAGCACAACATTAAGTCAGGAAAGACTAACAAAGCAGTCTATGAAGCGTATGAGGACGGTGTAGTAACACCACAAGAATATGAAGAGATCCATCAATTGACATTGCATCTAATTGAATTGGCGACAGCTGTAGATCAAGCCGCTTTAAAACAAATGAAGAGATATACATCAGGCCCTGAAAAAGAAAAAGCCTGAGGCTCATATCCCAGGCTTTCCTATATCCATTACGAGGTGGAATGAATATGAGTTCAAATTTAGCACAAATTTCACTCATTTTAAAGAAGAAGCCTGACGTATCAGATCAGGCTTCCCGTAATTCACCGCGTACCCAATACACCCTAAACGACTTTTCGGAGTATCGAATGGACATCAATCTAGCACAAGAAAAAGAGCCAGGCAAATACATGAATGGCGATGTGGTTGTGTATATGAATCACATCAAAATAAAAGATTTACAAACGGTAGAAGCGTATCAACCGAACAATCATTATTGGTTAGAAAGCGGTAAGTTGGTAAAGGAAGCTGATATACGTACAGCCACTTTGCCAGAGCTATTTCATAAACGCCGTTTAGATGAAATCGAGCAATCGATTGCGGAGGTTCCATGAATAGCCATTTTCAAATTAAACCTGAGCATAAGCAGACTCAGGAAATCCAATCATTTTATGAACCAACTTTGCTTTTGTTGGATCACATTCATGACATCAAAAAAGGCAATCTAAGAATGCGTGGTTACAACGAAGAGAATGCTGCTGTAACCAAGGAAGAATTGGCCCAAAAAATGGCTTATCGATTCAAGATCACGATTTGGTTAGCACATCAGGTTATTACGAGCTTGATCAAAGCTGAACAGGTCATTTCATTTGGTGGGTACGTAAAGCCTAAGGTCGGTGAATTATGAGCTTAGATGCAACCGTATGGGCTTGGAAAACAACTGTAGATGGTGCTAGTCAAAAGCTAGTACTTCTATCACTTGCTGATCGAGCTGGTGACGACCATAAGTGCTTTCCAAGTTTAAAACGGTTAGAGAAAGACACCACTTTAAATCGAAAAACGATTATCAAAGTTTTAGACGAACTTGAGCTTAAAAAGTTGATTAAATTTACAGGTGAAATTAAAGGGAATGGCGTAAAAGTCTATCAATTAATTGGTGTATTTGGTCGTGAAGATAGTTCAGATACCAATACCAAAAAGGGGACTAGTACCAAAAATGACACTAGTGTTGATTTAGGCATTGGTTCCAAAAACGGTACTAGTACCAATAATGGAACTGGAACCAGTACCGATATTGGTACCGAGACCAGTACCAATTTTGGGACACAGAACCTCCCAAGGAATCTCTCATTAGAATCTAAAAATAAAAAAGATTGGCTTTGTTTGAAAAAACTTCGTTCTGAATTAGATCAAGCCGATCCCACGGTAGTGCCAAAGTCGATTATCGAAGCAAGTTGGTTTGAACGCGAGAAAAAAGCATTCGAGCTTTTTAATGCTGGAAATAATCTTTGTGATGATCTCTTGATTTACCACTTCGCTGACACACTTTTGAAAAACCGTCACAAATACGACAAAGCGCAAAATGGCAAATCAAGCGGTGAATCTGATTTAGTATTTTTCTCATCACCTCAACAGATTTACGTGTTTGCCAACAAACTCGCTCAACTTCCTGATGTCATCGATGAATTCAGTATGCCTGGTGAATCCTTTGAAAAACTAGCAAGCCGCATTGCCGCAAAACTCTCAGATCCAAATGAACTCCAAAACTGGAAATCACATCTGCAGGCAGTTGGATTTAAACCTAAGAGTAGAGGTGCTGCGTAAGTGGAAAGTATCTCAATCGCTGAATACCAAAAACTTTGCGGTGGTAGATCCAAAAAGAAATCTAACTCGAAGCGCAGTACTCGAGTTAAAACTCATCAAAGTGAAAGTATCGGTGAAACAACGTTGGCCAACCAGCTACGAGTTTTAAAAATTAGCTTTGAACAGGAATATAAATTCCATCCTAAACGTAAGTGGCGTGCTGATTTTCACATTGTGGGCAAGAAGATATTGGTTGAGGTTGAGGGCGGTATTTGGAGTAATGGACGTCACACTCGAGGTAAAGGTTATATCGGTGACATGGAGAAATACAACGCTGCAGTGGTAATGGGATACCAGATAATACGCTTTACTACAGAGCAAGTGAAGTCAGGTTTAGCGGTTCAACAAATTGAGATGATGGTAGGGGATTTATAAAGATGGGTACTGTAGTTGCAACACAACATATTTTACAAGCAGTTGATTGGTCCCGTTTTGACTTGGAAGGCTGGTTATATCAGTTTGGTGCTTGGTTATATACCAATACAGGTCCTACAGGCAAAAGTGTAAATCCGATCGCTGTGGCAATGGATAATGCTGTAAAGGTAAGGAAATATAAAAAGTTAAGTGCACAGCAAAAATTAAAAATTATTGCTGATTACATATTAGATGATATTGAACAGCCAAAACCTAGAAAAACACGCCTTACTTGCGAAATCAATGACAATGAAGCAAGAGCCGTGCAGCGTTTAATTTTAGATCTACAAGGTAAGTCAGAAATATTGGATGATTGGATGGATGCGGTGATTAGTCGTTATTTTTATAGTCGTTCATGGTCAGAAATGGTGACAAATGAACGCACGCAAAATGATGCACGTTCAGATGTGAAATGTGGTTTAGCAGCTTTGCATTGTAAGTATGGGTTTATTAATTATGCTGTCAATAAATCCATCAAAGCACATGAAGCCTAATTAAAGGCTTCTTTTTCTACTAAATCACTTAGATATAAAGGCCTTGTATAATTTTCAGGGAGATAGGTAATTATTTGCTTACTATCCAAATCGATTCCATAACACTTATAATTACCACATAAGATTGGAGTTGTTCTGATAATTTTATTATTTACAGAAACATAGCCTTCCTTGTATTCACAAGTAGTATTTGCTTGGATCCTCTTATATTCAGTTATTAATTCTTTTTTACCTTTAACATAAAAATTAAGAATTATAAGAATCGTGAACAAGAAAATGCAGAAGTAAATTAAACAAACACCCAGAAAACTATTCAGAAATTTAATAATACATAATTTCCAATGTGGGAGATTAAACTTAAATTGGTAATATAAGGCATCAATTCTATGACTTTCATTTTTACGTTCAGAGGGATGTACAGCGAGCATGTGTAAACCAAAAGCAATGAATGTAAAAATTACTATATAAAGAACAATCCATGCAGTTTCATTAAATGTTTCTAAGGCTAGTATTGATGTTTTTAAATATCCCATCAGCGAAACTTCACTGTAATTCAAACCTAATGTTGCAATCTGAACTCTCAATGGTTCACAAATTCCTGAATAATAGGCAAATTGGCAAGCAAAGATCAAAGCAGGTAAGTAGATTAAAAAGAAAGAAATTCTTTTAAGAAGATTCTCCATAATATTCTCATGATTAATAATGTTATTAGACTGAATTAATTTTTCATTAAGGTTCAAATTAGCAAGCATTAATTTTTTTATAATATTGGTTTTAATAGTTACTTTGCCAATTTCCACCAATGCAACATTTGCTGTAAATCTACATCCTGCATAGTCAGGCCTTCTTGTCGAGCCAGCTCTTCAACATAAGCAATACGTTTCTCAAACTTTGAGATAGCTAAACCTAGACACTTTTCAGAATCCAGATTAAGTCGACATGCTAAATTCAGCAGAGAGAATAAACAATCTCCAAATTCATCTTCTAAACGATCTTGATTGATTTCTGGTGCATTGATCTCATGGAAGAATTCATCGATTTCTTCAAGAACTTTTTCTTTTGCCTGATCATGACTCTTCCAAGTGAAGCCTTTTGAAATTAATAAATTTTGAATATCTTCAGCACGTTTAAGATTACTTTGTCCCATATCTTTTCTCATTAACTTCATTAAACTTTTCGAAATGACTGCTCATGTAGTTTTTAAAAACAGTCAGATCTTTACCTCGGAAAGGAACCTTTATAACGAAATCAATTAACTGATGACTGTTAATAATTTCGAGAATTAAAGGATCTTCACACATGATGAGTCTAAGAGACTCGGGATCAAATGTAATGAAGTAACGATCAAAGAGTTTATCCATCAATGCAGACAATAACAAACCATTTTTAGAATCAATCCTTTCTTCATTCGTACACTCACTCCAAGGTTTGATATGGCTAGCGAGTAATAACGACTCATGCTTAATACCAGTTAAAAGGCATGTACTCTTATAGTTCTTCAATAGATCGCGTCTAAACTGCCCCTGACCCAAACGTGACTGAATAAGCCTCTCTTTTTTAGTTGTAGAAAGTGATGAACTTTGCTGGATTGTATAAATTTCTTCATCAATGTCTTTCTCCGGATTGATGTCAACAGCATGCGAAGGTGCACTTGATTGAAACTTATCAAATACTTTCTTTTCACTGTTGCGATGTAACACACTTTCTTTCAGATCAAAGATCACACCTAGATTTTTTAACGTATTGTCTTTGATAGCTTCATCAGGCAATTTCATTGAAATATTAGTAATTAGACCATTTCTGCCTTGGACACATGATGAATAACGGAAACCTTCATAAATCTTAGCGACCTGAGGATCATTACTAACACTAAAATAGTCTTTCTTTAATTCATAAGTGTTGTTTTTTGACTTAAGAGTTGGATATGCAGCCAAGATATTGAAGTAGAAGCGATGAGGATAAATATTAGAGCCAACCTCATCATCCCATATCTGAGGGTTATTTACGTCTTGTTCCGCCGTAACTTCAAACATATTACTAATTACCTTGGCTAGAACATATTGAGTTAATTGACCTGAAAATCGACTTCTTACGGGGCCTAATAGGGCATGGGCAAATAACAGGTAATCACCAGCTTTAATGTGGTTTGCATTACTATTTAATTCTTTAAAGCCCCAAATTCCATTGTTAAGGCCTGTAAGGAAGTTAGTTAAGCTTGGATCTGCGACATAGATACAATGAAGATTAATATTGTTAGGCATAAAAGTAGGAGTATTAATAAATAAAGTTGGGATTTTGTGATTATTGGATAGGGTATCATCTCAAAACTAGCAAAACAAAACTTATAGTTAATTTTTCATAAGCTTGACCCTGCGCAGGCAATATGGCATATTTCAGGTATAGTGGACGATGTTATGGTAATCCACACAGTTTAATAGTTTTGTATTGCCCACTGATTCCATCAAGTGGGTATTTTTTTGGATATACAGCTAATGAAATGGATTTTATCGTTACCTCTTATCATAATTTCTACGACAAGTTTTGCTTATCAGATAACAGATTATTCAGGGAAGTGTTTTACACTAAATGAGAAAAAAACTTATTCCTGCTCAATTCAAAAAGGAGTAAGTGCTGGTGGAAAGTTTGTATACATAGAATTTGATCAAAATGAATATTTAATCGAGCAATCAACAACATGTGGTGATAAATGTAAACCTTATTTGGGTACAACTCCAGAAAATGTATTGTCTGCTAAAAACTATAAAAAAGATCAATGGAATTGTTACAAGCAAGAGCAAGGCAATATGAATATTTGTTATAGGATAACTAAATAAATTAATTATAGAAGCTCATCGAAAGGTGAGCTTTTTTTTATTTAAAACAATTCTGTAAGGTTTAGGTGCTAAGATACCATTGAAGAATAGGAAAACACATGAACATTTGTATTGGTGGTCCTTGGCATGGAAGTAAGTTGCTGGGGAATGTAAGTCATGAGAAGTTTTTCAAAATTAAAGGTTCTACATCAAATTCAATTACAACCTATTTTAAAAAAATAGTTAAGTTTAAGAACGAAAAGTATGTATTTTGGGTGTCTGATGAATTATTAGATATGCAAGCTGATGAAATAATTAGAGGTTATTTAGTTAAAAAATTTCATACAAGCATCTGAAATTCTAGAAGATATAAAACGGGCTAATTTATTTTAATAACAATTTTATAGTGGAACATGATCACAAAATATTCTAATTTTGTACTTTAAAAGGAGTTGATTATGAAAAATATCTTAATCGTAGTTATGATGTTTAGTGGCTTAAGTCTTACGGCTTGCGCTGTACATACTCCTGAAGGAAGCATCGTTGTAGATCCTGATGGGCGTTACAATGGTGGACATGGAAATGGTAAATTCTGTCCTCCTGGTCAAGCGAAGAAAAACAATTGCTAGAACATTTAAATATATTATAAAAATAAAAGATGCTTTAGGGCGTCTTTTATAAGTTTTAATACATGCATAAGTTAAAATGTATTAATTTGCTCAAATTAATACTTAAATGTGTTTAGTGTCACAATTTAAGGATGCTAAGTATGCAATATAAAAATAAACTGTTTATTGTTGATAACGATGGCAATGAATATGATATTTCTAAATTTGAAATAGGGAGCAATGGCGAAATATTAGTGAAAGATCCAGGTGTAATTATTGAAAAAGGCTTTAAGATAATTACAAAAAAGAAGGGAGTTTGTTCTCAAATATTTTTAGTCAATCAAGTGACTAAAATTTATAATGAATTAATCTTAATTAATGTTAAAGAGTTTTAGGTAAAAATATTAAATCAATAAATTTATATTGCATTACAAAAATAATGAGCGTATATTTTTTTGCATACACATAGTAAAACCAATTCAATTTCAAAACCCATATTTCTAATCATATGGGTTTTTTTTATTTAGTAAAATATATTAATTCAATAACTTGTGGAAAAACATCTAAATTCTAAAATAAGCTCTAATGCATTTTAAAAATAATTTTACATAAGAAAAAAACTAATAAATTTCATATGTTGTACAAATTTTAAGAACTTTAATTTTGTTACACCCACTTACAGCATATACAAAAAGTAGCTAAAGTGCTTTAGAAGACAACAAAATTGAATGGTATCTTAAAAATTATCATATATACATATTAGAGGTGAGTTATGAAAATATTAACCTTATTAAGTATAGGGATAATTAGTAGTTGTTTTTACAAAACCTTTAAAGCTAAAAGCTTAAAATCCACAGAGTTGGATTTTGATAAATACGTTGAAAATATTATTCTTAAAGGTTTTTAGATTATTAAATTTGTACGAGTGTAGGTAAAAATAAAGTTTTATATTTTATTTTTCTCATTAATTTTATGATCTTACAATGCTGTTACATCTTTTAGGAATATTCCATCTGGAGTATGGATTTATGAAAAATCATGGATATCTATAAGCTTATCAAAAGATATGCTTTTTAGTGAGTATATGGATGTGATTCAATACATTAAATGTTTCATTGGCTTACACAGAGTATTTGATACTCACTATTGTAAAGATGGTGAATTAACAGTCTGTCGTCATTGCCTTAAAGTTGTTAGTAACTAGTCTGACAAGTTCTAAAATAAAGCTAATTTTTTAAAATACTTAAAATTATTAGCCTTATTTTAGACTACTTAAAATTACTCAAATGAGAACATGTAATGTTAAATGCAGCTATAGAAGAATCGAAAAATATTTCTAAAGAAACCCGATATAGTTCAATAGAGCAACTTAAAATTTTCTTGAAATCACAAGTTGTCAAAAAAGCGGACTTGGGTGAAATTTCAGTGAGTGAAAATATTTCTAAAGAGATCAATCAACATCAAATCAAAGTATTAAGTGAAGAGTTTAAGCAATCAGGATACAAAGTTAAAATTTCATCAACAAGTGATGAGACGATATTTTCTATTTTTTGGGATTAATATAGATAGTTCAGCTCCCTTGATATAATTAAGGTTGCATAGTCCCAAAATTAAATGTATATTTTTCATAGTGGTCATATTACATTTATCTGACACCTAACAAATTTACCTTTTAATATACCCATTGAGTCTAATCATTGGGTATTTTTTTTATCTTAAATTTATGTATTGAAATGAAACTCATTATCATTTATTGTGTTTATTCTCAATCTAAGCTATGTAGATTGTGAATTTGTTGACAGCCCGGAAAGACGGGCACTTATTAAAATTTAACCCACACCCCTTAATCATTTTTAATTTTTCTTCAATAACTTAAATATGTGTAATTAGGATAAATGTTGCTTCTCGTGTATAATGTGTAAACAATTATTAGATAAGGTAGTAAAGTTATGTACTACTCTATGAATGCAATGTTTTTCTTTGCTATATTTCTTATTCTTACATTATTGATGTATCTATTTGGTGGTTTAAACTCAGGTTTAGTATTCTATAGATAGCTTTTGTAACCTAAATTAAAGCTCACTTTTCAGTGAGCTTTTTTGTGGAATACTATTTAGTTGGAGGTGTTTTGGGGGCTTTTGGTTTTAAATCAGATGACTCTGACTTATGTTCCCAAGCAGCTGGTTGATCTTTTTTAGGATTGGTATCCGTTTCGAGGAAATAATCTTTAACCTTTTGAATTAAGCTTTTCATTATCTTGCCTGTATTATAATAGGTAATTATTAATGCTAGTCCTATTGATCACTTACATTAAGGTAGTTGTGAGAGAGTTATGTAGGAATACCAATTTAGGATTAAAACTTTTCCCTGATGGAATAGACCAATCAAGAAATAATTGATGAAGTTCTATCGATAAATATGAAAACGGATGAGCATTTGTGTCATTGGTGAGCTAAATAGTCAAGTTTAGAGAAGAGTCCAAAGTATTACTTTCAACAAACAATCGTAATTGTTGAAATTTCATAAAAGTTTTGGTTCTCAGATAAAGTACTTTTTTATGATTCTTTATCGAACCTGAAAGCTGGCAAGACAAATTTAAAATTGTTATTTATAAAGGCACCTATAGTTAGGTGTATTTAAATTTTTTTTGTTTACATTCATAATGATTATTAATTACAATTACAAAAAAGGCTGCGGGATTGTTGGTTTTTTGATCTTTATTGTTAAAACTATGTAAATAAACTATGTAATATATAACCGTGATCTCCAATATTAGCGAATAAAAAATGTCAAACGGCTTTGAATTACACGTATTAACGCAAATTTATGATTTTGTGAACGAAAGAGCTAATTTTTCTAAAAAATCAGAGTTGGATCAAATTTTGGATTACTTTGCTACTTTGAACAAAGGTAGTGATTCAGATTTTAAATTTGTTTCACCATACAAAATATATGGAGATTTTGGAGAACATGAGTTCATTAATATTAGACAAGCACCTAATTTCAAAGATAAGAATAGATTTTTATCTTGGTTAAACATTCAGTTCAATCATCAAAAAGAAATTTTGTAGGTAGGTTATAAGTGCCTAATAGACGAAAACGAATTAAAAGTGGCACTGATTGGTCAAGTGATCAAGATTGCTTACTTATAGAAAAAGCAAATTTCAGTATGGAAGATCTATTGGAAATGCTGCCATATTCGGAAGACGAAATTAATGCCCGGAAAAGAGAATTGGGAATTTTAAATAATTTGCCGTTGATTGAAAAAAAATAATACACGCATTTTAATTAACATATTGATATATATTATGAATAAAAGTTTAAGCTGAGAAATATTTTAGGTTTATATACCCACTGACTCCAATAAGTGGGTATTTTTTTGCTTTTGTGAAGGTATCTATGCTGCGAATAAAAATCTTCTATAAACCCATTTGAGAATACAGTAAATTCCTTACTGAAAATAAATATCATAAGGTGATTTGTTCCACATAAATTTAAAAAATAGTAAATTTGAGCTAAATTGTTCTACAAAGTATTAAATAAAATTTTAAATAAATGTTAAAAAATAATATAGGTTGATTGTTGTGTTCCTGATTCCCTCTGAACAAGAATATGTTGATTAATCTTAAAGCCCCTTCCTAGGGGCTTTTTAATGTTCACTGGAAACTGTAGATGCAAAACCAACATCAAAATTCAAACACTTCCGTGAACTTTGTAAAAAAGAAAACATTTTTTTAGTTGAGAATGTTCAGACTAAAATATAAAGTAAAAAAGAATTTTTTAATAATACGTGACAAAACTATGAAATTTATAATTTTATTAACGAGTATTGCTTTTTTCGTCTCAGCTTGTGTTGGCACCCCATCAGGAACTTTACCTGGTAGTAATAGAGTAGCCACGATTAGCGATAAAATGAGTAAAAGAGTAGGGCAATCGGAAATCACTTTAGTGAGTGAATTAGGTCCACCTGATTACAACTATACTGCTTCTAATGGTTCAAAAATTATTTCTTAAGAGGTGGATTGGGGAATTGGGGCAAATTCACCACTTTGTGTAATGAAGTATCTAATTGAAAATGGTGTTGTAACTAAATGGGGCCATAAAGGATGCCCTAATCGTTTTACCCGTAAAAACCAGGAGCTTATTCCTAACTCTATACCCGTTCCAAAACCAACACTAAATTAAATTTATTGACCTCCTCCGGGAGGTTTTTTATTGGAGATTCCTTTATGGAAATTAACCAATACACCACTCTTACCCCAAAGAAGCCTATTAAAACAAAACCAAGAACAAGACCATTGCCAAAGGCAAAAGAAGCATACTTAGAAGCATTTAAAGACTTTGAGCAATCGTTGAATGTATTCAAAATTAAGTATGAGAAATTATTCACATTTGAATCAACAAAACATTGGCGTTTCGATTTCCATCTTATTAAGCACAGAATTTTAGTTGAGATCTCAGGTGGACCATGGTCGGGTGGTCGCAAAGGTAAGCTGAAAGATAAAGCTTGGAGTATGGATCGTTACGATGTTGCTGCCGATATGGGTTATACAGTTGTGAGAATAGAGTCATCACCAAGATATAAAATTCAGGAAGATGGACCATTGCAGGTCGAAGCTAATTTTTCTAGTCAGTGGCTTAAGAATTTGAAGAGGCATATTTTCAATGGAACAGATCAGACCATTTCCACCAACAGAACTGATTGATCAAGCTGAGGAAGAAGAAGCGATTCGCTTGGCACCTGCAGCAGATCTAAAAGAATGGGTGGTAACCAACTTTCTTACGCTTGGCGGTGCACTTCATAATCCCGACCATGACCACATAGCAGAGCTATTACATGATGATGAAACCTTTTTAGCTTTCGCATGGGCGTCATCTGCCGCCGTTGCTAAAAAGCGTATGGTATTAGGGCAGTGTGAAAAGGTCATGTTTAATCAAGGTGGTTGGCGTAAAGCTCGGCAAGAGCAACAAATGCGCGACTGGTTTGGATTTGTACCTATATATCTCATTACTGTAGATGCAAGCTTTTGTGAACGTGCGAACGATCGTGAATTCTGTGCTTTGATTGAGCATGAGCTTTACCATATCGGTGTAGAACGTGATGAGGATGGAGAAATACTCTATAGCGATCATACAGGCTTACCTAAGCACTATTTAGCTGGCCATGATGTAGAGGAATTTATCGGGGTGGTCAAACGCTGGGGAGCAAGCGAAAACGTCAAGCGATTGGTTGAGGTAGCTCAAAACCCGCCGTTTGTATCAGATTTTAATGTATCTGCGTGTTGTGGAACTTGTGTGATCAATTGAGCCTCTTGGCTCTTTTTTTTGCCTATTTACCCTTACGTAGTCTTACGAAGGGGTGGTTATGGCAACACTTAAAGAGCCTGTGAAAATCTTTATAGTTCAGTCTCTTGCTTGCTTTGAAACCCCTCAACAAGTTGTAGATGCTGTAAGAGAAGAATTTGGTATTGAAATTGAACGGCAGCAAGTTGCCTCATATGATCCAACAAAAGCAACATGTAGAGGAATGAGTAAAAAGCTAAAGACACTTTTTGAACATACACGCGAACATTTCAAGAAAAATATATATGACATTCCATTAGCCAATAAAGCGGTACGCCTTAATGAACTCCAAAAGATGTATGTCGATTGGAAGAATAATAAAGTAAAAAAACAAAGCATCATTAAACAGGTTAAGGATGAAATGCATGGTTATGAAATTCAATTATTAGATGAACAGCTTAAACAGCTTGAAATAGACAGAATTAAAAACGGAGATGGTGAAGGAGCTGATGATCCTACACCAGTAAAAGTAACTATTCATGTTGTTGATGCGAGTAAAGAAAATGTCGAACATAAATCCGACGCTGAATGTACCTCAGGCTAATTTTCTACAGCTCAAAAATAAGTTTCGTGCATTTGTCGCAGGATTTGGATCTGGTAAAACTTGGGTGGGATGTTCAAGTCTTTGTGATAAGTCTTGGGAATTTCCGAAAGTACCTTTGGGCTACTTTGCACCAACCTATCCTCAGATACGAGATATTTTCTTTCCTACCATAGATGAAGTTGCTTTTGACTGGGGCCTTAAGACCAAGATTTATGAGTCAAATAAGGAAGTTGATATTTACTATGGTCGCCAATACAGAAGTACAGTTATTTGCCGTTCAATGGAAAAGCCTCAAACAATTGTTGGTTTTAAAATTGGTCATGGCCTAATTGATGAACTAGATGTCATGCCTACGCTTAAAGCACAACAAGCATGGCGAAAAATCATTGCTCGTATGCGTTATAAGCAAGCGGGTTTAATCAATGGTATTGATGTGGCCACCACACCTGAGGGATTTAAATTTACACATGAACAGTTTGTAAAAGAGGCTAACTCAACACCTCAGAAACGAGCACTTTACGGAATGATTCAGGCTTCAACCTACGATAATGAAGCAAATTTACCTGATGATTATATTTCTTCGTTATTCGAGTCCTATCCACCACAGCTCATTTCTGCATATTTAAAAGGGCAGTTCGTAAACTTAACTAGTGGCGCTGTATATCCTGATTTTGATCGAAAATTAAATCATACCAATGAAGAGATTAGACCTAATGAGTCTTTACTCATTGGTATGGACTTTAACGTTTTGAAAATGGCTGCAGTTATTTATGTCATACGTGATGGTAAGCCCCTAGCATTGGATGAGATGGTTGGGGTAAGAGATACACCAACAATGGCAACTTTACTTATTGAGCGCTTTCCATTTCATGAAATGACAGTAATTCCTGATGCAGCAGGGCAATCTACATCATCTAAAAATAGCAGTGAGTCAGATCACCAAATATTACGAGATAAGGGGTTTAGGATTGAAGTGGATGGAATAAACCCTGCAATTAAAGATCGGATTAACGCAGTAAATGCTCTGATTCTTAATGCAGAGGGTGAGCGAACACTTAAAGTAAATACCAACAAATGCCCCCGTTTTACAGAAACGCTAGAACAGCAAATTTATGATGATTTTGGAATGCCAGATAAAAAATCAGGTTTAGATCATGTGGGAGATGCTGGTGGTTATCCATTGGCAAAGCGATTCCCGATTATAAAACCTGTAACCAGCCTTAAAGACATTTCTATTTTTGGACGAAGAAAATGACAGGAATAACATCACTGCACACAGAATATAGTGCAAATATTAATGCTTGGACAAAAGTGGATGATGTTTGTAAAGGGCAGACTGCAGTTAAAGCTAAAGGAAAACGTTATTTACCTGTTCCACAAACTTTTGAAGAAGATGACAGATACACAGAGTATTTGGATCGAGCTGTATTTTATGGTGTAACTGGCCGAACTCTGAAAAGCAACATTGGTTTAGCTTTTAATAAGCTTCCTGATTTCAAACGACCTGAAGAATTAGAGTATTTAGATCGTAATGCTGATGGATCTGGGCGTTCGATTTTCCAAACATCACAATACATGTTGAGTTTAATCCTCAAGCATTATCGTTGTGGTGTGTATGTTGATTATCCAGAAGTAGCTCCCAGTCGTAACCGGGAGGAAGATAAACAAAAGAATGCATTTCCAATGATTCATATCCTAAAAGCAGCCTCAGTTGAAGATTGGGACCATATTATTTTGGGCAATCAGAAAAAGCTTTCTTTCGTAAAGATTCTTGAAACTGTCTCTACACGCACTGCCGACGGTTTTGGCCGTGACGTTAAGAAACAATATAGATTTTTAAGACTGGATGAAGGTGAGAATGGGCATACTTATACTGTTCAAATTTATAAGCAGAATGATAAAGGCGAATGGGTGGAAGATAAAAAATATACCCCTACAGATTATCATGGCAAAGCCTGGTCATATATTCCATTCACATTTTGTGGAGCTGTAGATAATACAGATGAAATTGATAACGCACCTCTGCTTGAACTCGCAGATTTAAACCTTGCTCATTACCGGAACAGCGCTGATGTTGAAGAGTCAGGTTTTGTTGTTGGCCAACCCATTATTTCAATGCCAGATGTGACTCATGAGCAATACGAAATTGCAAAGAATGAAGGTTTAACTGTGGGTTCGCGCCGTGGCTTCCCAACCAAAATTGAAATTGTACAAGCAGAAAGTAATAACTTGGCCAAACAATTGATGACAGACAAATGGGGGCAAATGAAAGAAATGGGTGCTCGCCTAATTGAAGTAGGATCTGCTAATAAGACTGCAACTCAAGCCGATAATGAGGATTCTATTCAGCATTCTGTCGTCTCTTTGGCAGTATCAAACATTAGTGAAGCACTTCAAATGGCTTTACGTTGGTGCGCGAAATTTGCATTACCTAACCATGACATAAAACCAGATGAATTAACTTATGTGATTTCACAAGATTTCAATAAGCAGAAATACAGCGTAGAGCGTTCAAAACTGATTTTAGAGATGGTGCAAGGTGAGTTAATACCACCAGAAGTTCTTTATCAATATGAGCAAACTGGAACATTCTCAGATGCTAAATGGGAAGATATCGAGAAAAAGATAGATGAATATCGGATGAGCAAGCCATTAGGTGGTTATCTGCCATATCAAGGTGTAGATGATGAAAGATCAAATGATCCAACAAGCAATACTTGATGCCTTAAATCAACACAACTCATATCTTCAACGACTTTCTTCAGCTTCAGTTAATGAAATTTTAAAAACGTTTGATGGTTTATCTATCGAGATGTTAAATAAGCTTCAAAATTTGCTAATCGAGCTAAACGAAGCTGAAAAGACGATTTTGGTCAGTGGTAAATACACGACATCTTCATTGAAAGATATTTTGGGAATTTTGATGAATTGGCAGCAATCAATTTCTGTCGTACTTCCTGAGATATTTACAGCTTCAGCAATTGCTTTAGCAGTTCATGAGGCTGGATTTATTTATACTTTAGCTGAAAAGAAGCAACCTAAATTAGAAGGTGACAAGCTTTTTAATAAGTTTAGGAAAGTTCCTTATGCTGAAGGTCAACTGATCGATCTGATTTTTCCAAATATTGCTGAGGATGTCCGTAAAAAGGTTGAATATGTTATTCGTGATGGTATTTACCAGGGACAAACGAGTCAGAAAATTGTTCAACGGATCAAGGGGACTAAAAAGCTAAATTACTCAGATGGTTTATTAAATCAGACCCGTAATGCGATAGATGCTGAAGTTAGAACTGCAAGATCACATGTCAGCAATACTTCATATCTGGATACATGGAAAGCATTAGGCTTCAAATACACAAAAGATGTGGCAACATTGGATGGGCGTACAAGTTTAGGCTGTGCTGCCAAAGATGGACGCATACAACAAATAGGGGAAGGTCATCAGAAACCACCATATCACCGCCGTTGTCGAACTATTCAAGTAGGTTGTGATAAAGATGGTGATTTAGCTGGTATACGTCCTTTCGTTTCAGATAAGAGAGCTGTCAAAAATATCCCTAAAGATCAACGTGAAAGAAAGATAGGTCAGGTGGATGCGAATCTAACGTATAAAGAATGGTTTGCGCGTCAGGATGAATCTTTTCAAAAAGAATGGTTAGGTCCATCGAAATACAAACTCTATTCAGAAGGTGGATTTTCAGTTGATAAATTTGTTGATCCATTAAGTGGAAAGGCATTCACGCTTAAGGAATTGAGAAAAAATGATATCAAAACTCTTAATGATTTAAGTTTGTAATTACAATTTGTAAAACTATTTAAAACGAAGTAAAGATTATTTAAGGTATAACTTAACTATGTAAAAAGTCTTTTAATTTTAAGGGGGTTAAAAATGCAAGAAAAATATTTTTATCTTAAAACGTTTGACCTGAAACTTGAGGATGGGCTTGAGCATAATGTTATTAATGTTGGTCTTTTTACTTCAAAACAAAATGCAATAGAACATCTAAAAAGCTTAGGCAAAAATTTAGAATCTGAAGGTTATGAATTTGCAATTATTGAGTTATCAGTAATTTCTTAATTTTTTTAAAATCAATACGACCGCCGAAAGGCGGTTTTTTATTGCCTGAAATTCGGATGAATAAGGCGTAACGAGCGGATGCTCAATTTTAAAAGGTGGAAACCTATGAAAATCAAAACTGTAGTTGTTGAAGGTAAATCATACGCTGAAGTGAACGAGCAAGGTTTGCCTGTTTATGTTCATGATGATGGTAAAGAAGTAGGTTTTGATGCTGCCCATGCGGTACAAAAAATCAGTTCTTTAAATGCGGAAGCTAAAACCCATCGTGAAGCAAAAGAAGCAGCAGAAACTAGCTTGAAAGCATTTGAAGGTCTTGATGTTGAAAAAGCCAAACAAGCTTTGACTACTGTCCAGAATCTTGATGCTAAAAAATTGATTGATGCTGGTGAAGCAGAGCGTGTTCGTAATGAAGCGATTGCATCAGTAACACAGTCATTCGAGCAAAAATATAATCCACAAATTGAGCAATTAACCAAAGATCGTGACACATATCAACAGCAATTACATAGTGAATTAATTGGTGGTGGATTCGCTCGATCTAAATATATTGCAGATAAATCAGCTGTTCCTGCGGATGTATTTCAAGCGATGTTTGGCAAAAACTTCAAAGTTGAAGATGGAAAGCCAACTGCTTATGACAACAACGGTCAAAAGATTTATTCACGTACCAATCATGGTGATGCAGCTGGTTTTGATGAAGCCTTAGAGATTCTTGTTAGTGGATATCAACACAAAGATTCTTTACTTAAAGGCTCTCAAGCAGGTGGTGGTGGCTTTAATGGTCAAAGTGGGCAGGGTGGTGGTAAATCAATGTCACGTCAAGGTTTTGAGCAATTAAGCCCTACTGATAAAGCATCATTTATGAAAAGTGGCGGTGAAATTGAATCTTGATTTGTAAATATCTTACAGCCTGCATTAGCAGGTTTTCTTATTTTTGGAGTCCAATAAATGGCTAATAATTTAAATGGTTTACTACCTACGCTTTACACTGCTATGGATATCGTATCTCGTGAATTAACAGGGTTTATTCCAGCTGTTACGCGTGATAGTACAATTGAGCGTGCCGCCGTGGGGGATGACGTAAAAATTCCTGTAACTACAGTTGCCGGCGCACAAGATACTGTGCCTGGTGTAACTGCGCCTAATGCTGGTGATGGCACAGTTGATAATGTGGTTGCGAAGATTACTAAATCTCGTAATGTGCCGATTCGTTGGAATGGTGAGGAAACTCGCTCACTTCAAAATGCTGGAACGTATCAAACAATTATGGCTGATCGCTTTGCACAAGCGATGCGGACATTGATTAATGAAGTTGAATATGATTGCTGGCTTGAAGCATATAAAGGTGCTGGTGGTGCATATGGTGTGGCTGGCTCTACTCCATTTGCTGTAGCAGCTGATATGACCGACTTTTCAGGCATTTTAGGTGTATTAGAGCGCAATGGCGCACCACGTAATGACCTACAGTTAGTTTTAGGACATTCGGCAATTGGTAACTTCCGTGGTAAGCAATCACAGCTCTTTAAAGTAAATGAAGCTGGAAGTGCTGATTTACTGCGAAATGGTATGACTGACCGTGTAATGAATTTTGCTATTCGCCACTCTCATTCAATTGGTATTCACACTAAAGGATCTGGTGCTGACTACCTTGTGAATGGTACACCTGCAATTGGTGATAAAACTTTAACTGTTGACGGTGGTACTGGTGCTGTTTTAGCTGGTGACATTCTGACTTTTGCTGGTGACACCAATAAATATGTTTCGGGCGGACTGGTTGGTGCCAACCTTTCATTAAATGCGGGGCTAATTATTGAACCTGCAGATAATTCGGTTATTACTCTTGGCTCATCTTACACGCCGAATGTAGCATTCTCTCGCTCTGCAATCGCATTAGCAACACGTGCACCTGCACTACCCGAAGGTGGTGATAGCGCAGATGACCGCACTACCATTGTTGATCCTTTAACTGGATTGGCTTTTGAAGTATCGGTGTATCGTCAGTACAAACAGGTTGTGTATGAAGTTGCTTTAGCATGGGGTGTAAAGGCTGTTACTAAGCGTCATATCGGTTTGCTAATTGGGTAATGGTTTGGGCGTCTTGCGCCCATTTCTTTTTTAAGGAATAAAAAATGTTAGCAAAAACTGTAAAAATTAAAGATGGTGAAGATTTTCGCATCATCAACGAATCGGATTTTCAGCATGGCCAGCATGAATTGTGTGAGGGTGAAGAACTTTCTATCAACCCTTTAACTTTAGATGTTGAGGTTGGAATTACACCAGAACTCAAAGCTGTGATTGATGATGCAAAGGCAGAATGTGAAAAGATTGTTGTTGAAAATAAAGATCTAAAACAACAATTGGAATCATTAAAGACTGAGCTTTTGCACGGTGAGCCTACTGATTTGACTGGTTTGGTACCTACTGAGCAATTCGATGCTGTAGCACTTGATCTAACCAATACAAAAGAGCAACTAGCCACCATGCAAGGTGAATTTATTGCCTTTAAAAATGATGTTGGTGCAATGCAAGAACGTATCTCTGAACTTCAGTTAGTGGATTATTCAAAACTTAAAGTAGATGAACTTAAAGATGTACTCAAACTGAAAGGCATTGCATTCTCATCTGATGCAAAAAAAGATGACTTGCTGTCCCTATTGCCAAAGGAATAACACTATGAGCTTTATTACTATTGCAGAAGCTGAATCTATCCTTGGTGCAGACTTTGCCGATGATGGTGATAAGGCTCGTCTAGTTTTGCTGGCCAATACATGGATGAAGAATGAAATAGGTTTTGTTCCTAATCCAATAGATCCTTTATTGCAAGATGCAGCATGTGAAATTGTGAAAGGCATTAAAGCCGGTGTGATTTATTCAGGAGTATCACGGCAAACTACAAGCGAGCGTGTTAAGGCTGATACAGTTGAAGTTGAAGAGTCTTTTGTAGAAGGAAGTCTTGAAATTTCTGAATTTGAACAGATTGCTAAAGCATTTATAAATTCGCTGGATCTAAAACCTAAGGAATTCACATTCAAGGTGTATCGCGGATGAGAAATAAGATTCAATACAAAGTGGCTAAAGCTTTTAATACCAAACTTGCAGATGCTATCACTACTTTCACTTGCTTCAAAGAAATACAATCTGGTGATTTCGACTTTGAAACACAAACTTATCCTACTGTGACCGTTGAGCAATACTCTGGACGTGGTGTATTTGGCTCATATAAGCGCGATTTGGTAAAGCCTATTGATTATCAAGTTGAAGATGTAAAAGTTACTGTGCTTCAAAATGAAGTAACTTGTGTGCCTCAGATTGAAGATGTTTGGGTGGCAGGTGCTCAATTCAAAGTATTGAATGTAGTTAAAGATCCAAGTGGAAGTATTTGGGTTTTACAGTTGAGGAAAGTTTAGTAATTAGACAGTCTTTTATTTATCTGATAATTTTAATGTAATTCAAAACTGGGCATTCAACTTTGAACAAAAAAATCTTCATTTATTTCATCGTCGGATTAGTGCTTTCCTTTCAAGCTAATGCAGAGGTAAATAATACCTGTAATTGGATAGCTGAATTAGCACAAAAGGTAATGAAAAATAGAGTCAATGGAGTTCCCAAAAGTAAAATGATGGAAGAAATTCAAAATCTAAGACGTGCTAGTGAAAATAGCTCTGACGAAAACAACAGAAGATACTTAGCTGATCAAAGTGGCTTAACTGCAATGTTTACATCTGAGGTTTATGATATTGATTTACCTGAAGATAAGAAACTCAAAAAGCAAGCCGTAAAAAATTATCAAGATAGTGTTTTTAAAGAATGTATTGCTGCTAATGAATAATTTATACCCACTTCGGTGGGTTTTTTAATGGGTGAAGCTTATGGGTTGGAACGGATTAAGACCATCACAATTCACACTCCAAGTTTTGCGTGATGGCACAGAATTACAAAGAAAAATAACTGCTGCCATTCTTCAAGGTGTTGTGCTTAAAAGTCCAGTTGATACAGGGACTTTCAGAGGTAATCATCGGGTTTCAATTGGTAGCGTGGATTACACTAAAGATTTTCAGAAAATAGATAAATCAGGTACCACAGCCATTGCAGATGGAATGGCTAAAGTTCTAAGCATCCAAATAGGTATGCGAGTTTTTATTAGTAATAATTTACCCTATGCAGTTGCTCTAGAGAATGGACATTCTGGGCAAGCACCTTTAGGCATATATTCAATAACTTTCCAGTCAGTTACGAGTAGATATAAATGATGACATTATCGGAAGCTGAATTAGCAATATACAAGCGAATAGGTCAATTTACTGGAGTGGAAAAATCGAATCTCAGAATACCGAATCAACCAACTGTTGATGGTAAGCCGTTTGTACCACCTACAAATAAACTATGGTGCAAAGCCTATATTCAATATGGAGACAGTCAAATAGCTGGAATTGGAAATGAGCCATGTATACGTGATATAGGCACTATTTCAATCCAATGTTTTGCACCAAAGAATACAGGCACAATCAATATGGTAAACCTGTGTGATCAATGGCGTGATTTTCTTCAATCATTTGGTGTTTCATTTCTTGAAGTTTATAAAGTGCATGCGCCACAAGATATGGATGATGACAATTTTTACGCTAAGATAGTGAGAGCAGAATTTAGGGTGAATTGAGATGGATACAGATTACTTGCGCTTTAAAAATGAGCGCCAAGAGTTAATAAATAATATAAAACTGGCTTCCGGATCACCACTTGATTTAGAAAGTAAGTCAATCTCAGAATTAATGCGCATCTATTTTGCAACAATTGATAGTCAGTGCTCACAATGTGGAGGCCATATCACAAAGTTATCATTCACATCTATTTACCCAAATAATAAATCTTGAGTATTTCAAGAATAAATTAATACCAGATTGAAACCTAGCCACTGAGTAAATTATCACCTACCTCCTTAAAGGAGGTTTTTTTACGACTGAATTAAGGAGAACTTGATGAGTTCTGGAGCTAAACAATTAACCCGAGTTGGTTTTGAAGCATCACCTGGTGTGATTGCAACCACTTGGAATACATTTGCATTTACCACTAATGGTTTAGATGCATCAGCACAAACCACCGAATCGCAAACGATTAAAGATTCTCGTATTGCAGCTGGCACGTTGGTAACTGGTGTTGAGGTGCAAGGCGATATTGAGTCTGAATGGGCTTATGGCATTCAAGATGGAGTCTTAGAGCTAATTGCCTTTAATGCTTGGAATAGCAATGTTCTAGCCTTTGGTGGCACTACTCGAAAAACGCTTTCGATTATTCGCGGCTTTAGTGATATCGATAACTTCCAAGTTTTCACCGGTTGCCACATTAACCAATGGACTTTATCGATTCCTGATAGTGGCATTGTGACTTCTAAATTCGCAATTATGGGAATGAAGCGCACAGCTTATGAGGTAGCTCCGAGTGGTACCGTGACACCTGCAGTGGATTCTATTCCATTAACAAGTCTATCTACCGGCGACATTCTTATTGATGGTGAAAAGAAACTAGGAATGTGCATCACTCAGATTGAATTAACCATTGATAATACGATGCAAATTCAGAAGTGCTTAGACTATGAAAATAACATTGCCGCAATCTTAGAAACTATTATGAAAGGCAGTGGTAACTTTACAATTGCATGGTCCAAAAACACTTCAGAGCTTTATGAAAAACAATTCTTAAATGAGCCGATCGGTCTTGAATATTCATTGAAAGATACTGCCGGTAATAAATACACACTCAAACTACCTAAGGTTCAAGTATCTGCGCCTTTGCCAAGTGGTGGTGCTGGTGATGTATTGACGACTCAGTTTTCATTCACGGTCGCGGATGTTGCACCGACTCTTACACGTATTCCTGTAGTTGCGGGGCCGTAATCATGTTAATTGAAATCGAAGAACAGAAGTCCATTGAATACGTTCAAGAATGGTTTGATTTTAAAGATGGCGTGAAATTACTCATTGCAAGTATTGATAAGCCATCGTTTCAGCGTTCACTTGAACTCAATGGGATTCAAGCTGAGCAAGAACTTACAGGCATTAAGGCTGTTACAGATGAGGGTGCAGTTAAAGCCAAATTAGGTTTTAACCGAGCTGTTTCACATTTGTTGCTTGGCTGGGTTGGTCTAATTAGTAAAGATAAAAAGCCAATCGAATACAGCCCACTAAATGCTGAGTTGATTTGTACAAGCTCGAAGCAATCTCTTGAAATTATTGTATTCATCATGGACAAGGCTCAAGAAATCCGTAATTCAAAGGCAGATGAGATTGCTGATGAAGTGGGAAAGTCCTCAAGCACTACGAACAAAGAAACATCAAATGGTGCGAAGAAAAAACCGCAGAAGTCTATCAAAAGCTCGGCATAAAACCTCCTGAGCGTTTAGAACCAAGTTACACCGCAAACCATATCATCAAAGCCTTTAATCTAATTTCAAAGGCACGCCGTTTTATTACCTTTCCGCAGGGTGGTGGGTTCTATGACTCACTCACTCTTGCTGACATTAAAAGCTATTTTGATGTGTACGGTTGTGACTTAGATCGAGGGCTTTTTGTTGAGTGTATTTTTGCGCTGGATGGGAAGTATTTGAGTGCAATGAATAAAAAATGACGGTCTAGTTGTAGTGGCCCATTACAACTCCAATTAAATGCATTAGAAAAGCAAAAAGCCCACGATTCACAGTCGATGGGCTTTTTTGTTTCCCACAAATTGATCAGGAATAAGTGAGAACCTAAGTGAATTTTAACCTAAATATGCAGGTTGATAAAGTGATGAATAAGTTATCAGAAAGTAAACCTTTAAGAGTTTGGACATATTTAATAATGGCAGCGATTATTATTGGAATACTCGCATGGCAAGCAGCCCCAATACTACAAGCAATAGCAAAAATTATAGAAGCTACTAAATAAACCGACCTACAAATGGTCGGTTTTTTATTGTCCGCAATGCGCCCTTAAGCGCTTTTTTTACGCCTAAAGGAAATGTCATGGCCGAACAACGTAGCACACTCATTATTGAAATTAGCTCAGAACAAGCAGCACGTAATGCACGTGCATTAGATCGAGAGCTACAAAGTATTGAACGCACTGGTAATTACGCAACCACTTCAATGAACTCTATGTCAGTGGCAGCACGTCAATTGGCAGGGTATTTGGCAGGAGTTGTGACTGTTGGTACTGCGATTGCTAAGATGGATGATTGGACTAATCTTAACAACCGTTTGCGCCTAGTAACTACTAATCAGAAAGCCTTAAATGTGGCAATGCAAGATACATTTGATATTGCTCAACGATCCGGTGCGGCTTGGGGTGGTACTGCAACCATCTATCAAAAGATCCAATACAACAGCGAAAAATTGGGTTTAAGCCAAGAGAAAGTTGCCAAGATCACAGAGTCTATTTCCAAATCAATTAGTAACTCAGGTTCAAGTGCTCAAGCAGCTAGTGCAGCTTTATACCAATTAGGCCAGTCATTCGATAAATCATCATTAAACGGTGATGAGTTCGTTTCGATGAGTGAAAACGCTGGCTACTTAATGGAAGTGTTTGCAAAAGGCTTAGGTGTAACTCGTGCTGAATTGAAAGAAATGTCTTCTCAAGGATTATTGACTACTGACAAGATGGTTCAAGCAATTGAAAAAATGTCAGGTTCAATTGAAGAAGATTTTGGAAAAACTAATTTCACTATCGGACAATCTTTCACTCAGTTGTCTAATGCTGTGACTAAGTTTGTTGGAGAATCAGGGCAAGCTACAGGTGCTGCGTCTACTATTTCTGGTTCACTTAGCTTGCTTGCAGAAAACTTAAATACAGTAACGAACATTGCCATGATCGGTGGTGCTTATTGGCTTGGAACTTATATTCCAGCACTTTATACAAGCACAATGGCGGGTTATGGAAAAATTAAGCAACTTACTGAACAGACAGCTATTCAGTATGCAGCTATCCAAGCAGAGCGGATAGCAGCTGCTCAAGAACTCACATCAGCAGAGGCTCGTGTTGTTTCAACACAGGCAACTTTGGCGGCAATTGCAGCTGAAAAAGCCTTAGAGGTTCAAAGATTAAAGGAGCAAATCAATAGTATTGGTCGGACTGCATCAATAACACGAATGGCTCAACTTAGAAGAGTTGAAACACAAGTAACTGCAGAATTAACACTTGCTCAAAACGCTTTGGCTACATCTCAAAGCCGTGTTAATGCCGCTCAAAACATGTCAATGGGGGTTGGTCGTGGATTGTTAGGAATTCTTGGTGGACCAGTAGGATTAGGTTTAACTGTTGCAGCTGTTGCTGGTTCATATCTAATGCTTAAAGATAGTACCAAAGATACAACTACCACACTTGATTTACAAAAGAGCACTGTAAGTGAGTTGGTTGAAGAATATTCAAAGTTAGATGAGCTTCAAAAACGTACAACATTGCGAGAGCTCGAAAAGCAAGTTAAAAGCTTGGCCACTAGTTATACAGTTGCTTATTCAGATTTGAGTGCAATGATTGGATGGCTTGAAGAGTCTGGCTCAGTGTCTGAATCTACAGCAAGAGAAATCAATAAGCTGTTCAAAGAATATAATAAGGGCAAAATAAGTTCGTCTGAATTTGCAACAGCAGTGAACAATCTATCGGGAGTGCATAAAAAGCATAAAGTTGAAATCGATGAGTTGACTACAGCCCATGCAAAAGCTAATGCAGAATATAAAAAGGTTAAAACTGCTCAACAAGCATTAACCAATCAAACTTCATCTGCAATAAAGGCAAATAAAGAAGAAACAGACTCCATCCTTCTTAAGAAGAAAGCTCTTGAAGAGTCAAAAAAGGCCTATGACAGTTATAAGTCAGGAGCTTTTGATGATATTAAAGAAATGGCAGCAAGGGCTAAATTGCAAAGTATGGGGCAGTCAGATGCCTTAATTGAGCAAAACTTGAAGGTTTTAAAAGCATTAAATTTTGATCCACTTAAAACTAAGACTCCTTACGCACAGGAAATGTTTAAGGTTGCTGATATTTCGGCAAAAATGAAGGAAAAAGAGGATTCAATTACCCAAGCGAAAAAAGATCAAACTAAAGAGCTTGAGAAGCAACTTAAAGTCTTACAGGTCAACGAAAAAGTTAAGGCTAATGCTGCTAAATTTAACTTCGGAGGATTGGAAACCCAATATGGGCTTTTGCCAGGTTTACTGTCAGGTATCAATATGCAAGAGTCACGTGGTAAAGCCGATGCAGTTGGCCCAATGACGAAGTATGGTACAGCAAAGGGTGGATTTCAATTTCTTGATGATACAGCTAAGCGTTTCAAATTGACCGGAGGCGATGTATTTGATTTAGGTAAATCCGCAGAAGCAGCCGCAAAATATCTGCAAATTCTCTACAAAAAATTCGGCTCTTGGGATAAGGCTATTTCTGCTTACCATGCTGGCGAAGGCAATGTAGATAAAGGCACAAATATTGGACCAGTAAATCGTCAATATGTTCAAAATGTAAAAGGCTATATTGCCGGAACAAATGGTTTTGAAGGCTCAACTAAAGACTTTGATACTTCTATCAATGATTTGGTTAAGTTTTTGCAAGTTAAGCAAGATATTGAACTGCAATATTCAAGTGGTGAGCTTCAGCGCAAAACAGAACATGAGAAGAAATTAGCAGATATTCAATCTCATTTTTCAGGTGATACATACACAAAACTTGAGCGTCAAGAGAATGAACGTTTTGCTAATGAAAATCGACTTGCTGAACTTCAATTTGATTCAAATGTGAAGGGTTGGAGTTGGACAAATGAGCAACGAATTCAAAATGAAATTGAAACTCAAAAAGTAACTATTTCTTTAAACAAAGAATATTCTGATATTCAAAAACAGATTGCTAAAGAAAAGGTTGATGAAAAATTTGCGTATGAAATTGAAAAGTCTAAACTTGCTAAAGATCAGCGTTTACTTCAATCAACTGAATTTTACATGTCAGAAATTCAACTGGCGAAGGCTAGATATGACATAGAAAAAAGGCTTATTGCTCAGAATAATGAAGATTCTGCTGAAAATGCATTTAAAACACAAATGCTTGAACTTCAAAATCAAGTTGATATGAATCGACGCCTAAAAGATGCATCTATTGGGTGGGATTCTGTTCAATCTCAAATGAATGGATCTACTGGGCGTTTTCAAGTTAACCAAGATAAATTCAGCAGAATGGGAGCATCACAAAATCTATTTGATACTCAGATAGCAGATGTTGAAAACCAAGAGCAAGAACCTGGAGCGGATTTACAAAAATTAGCTGAGGTTCGTGAACAAATTTGGGCTGCGCATAATAAACGTATGATTGATATTGAAAATCAGTATCAAACGGATTCATTGAATTTACAATTAACTCAAGCTCAGCAATTGACCGGTTCATTTGCAAATATGTTTAAAGGTATTCTTGGTGAAAGCTCAGGTGCATATAAAACAATGTTTGCAATGCAGCAGGGGTTTGCGCTTACTCAAGCGGGTATGAATTTATGGTCATCTGTTTCTGATGCTTATGCTAAAGAGCCCGGTACTGTATGGCAGAAAGTTGCCGCAGGTGCTAAGGCGGCTTTGGATCAAGGAACATTCTTAGCAATGATCCAAGCAATTACCCCTCAAGGTTTTGCAACTGGTGGCCCTATTACAGGCAAAGGCACTGGAACAAGTGATGATATTCCAATCATGGCATCCAATGGCGAGTTTATGATGCGTCAGTATGCTGCCTCTAAAATTGGTCTAGTTGCTTTAAATTACATGAATCAGACGGGTGAGATACCATTTCAGCGTGAATATCTTGGCATGAAATCTCAGTACTTAGGTTCTACTCAACCAGATTTAAATGTTCAAAAATTTAAAGATGGAGGGCTAGTGGGAGTTTCTCGAATGAGTGGTGACGATGTTGATAGAAGCCAGTTTCAATCTATTCAGCATAATTCCCCACGGAGCAGTGAACCCAATATTACCATTCAAGTAAGTATTACTGATTCTGGTGTTAATACTTCAGGTAGTAATACCCAGGATCAGCGACAGTTTGCTCAGGTTGTTGGTAATGCTGTACGAGCTGTGATTATGCAAGAGAAGCGTCAGGGCGGTTTGTTGTCAAAATAAGAATAGCCCCTCCAGTGGCTTTTCCTTTGATTAATTGATATTTTATAAGCACTTCAAGGAGTGCTTTAGAATGAAAAGTTTATTGCTGATTGGCACTTTAGGATTATTGCCAGCGTTAGGTAATGCAGAGTCTGTAACAACTTCTAAAGGTGAAAAAGTAGAACAAAAAGACAATCAAACTTCGGCTATTGTAAGGCTCACATATGATGATTATGTTTTAGATGGAAAATATTATGATGTAACACTTAAAGATGGTAATAAAAAAGACGTTATTGTGAATGTATCAACATTTATAGACCAAAAAGATGGGAAAAAATTAACTAGAGATCAAGCTTTGTGTGGGATCAAAATGACAGAGATTCCAATTCTAGATGGTCTTAAAAATCGACACTCGTATGTTCCAGTAAAGATTTATATTTATCAGGTTGGTAATTCAGTAAATATTACTATCGAGTATTTTGCAAAAATTTATGGTGCAAAAAAAATAGGATCAAATTCAAAAGACTTTACTATGGATCAAAATGGTGAAATTCAAATTGTGCAGTAAAGAAAGCAAACAATACCCACCTAAGTGGGTTTTTAATTTAATTCAACCAGTTTGAAAGTACATAGCTCACAATTTCGATTAAAACTAGGCCTATAAAGATCGAAACATATATAGGCATTATGAGATTTTCTGTAGCTTTCTCTGACCTTTCTTGAGCACGCTCTTCGCTTTTATTAATTAGCATATTAACCTCTAAAAATTTATGAAGTTGCTACTTATATCGTGTGCTTATATTTGCGCTACATTGTGAATATATGTAGTGCAATGGTTGTGGGATAAAAATGTAGGTGACTCAAATATGCCAGTTGTATTGAGAAGATTTAGTTAAATATTTTAGAGTGTTAATCAATTAATAAAGCAAACCACCTTAAGGTGGTTTTTTGCTAAGAATTATTTTAAGATTTAGATCAAATAAATATTTCACCTATTAAATTACTAACAGGGACGAAACAATTATGACTAATGAAAATAAACCTCAGATCATACAAAATTTTATATCATTAATTTGTATGGCTCTATTTTCAATTATTATTTCTGGTACTGCACATGCGGAAGGAAATTGTCCCTCTGGTTCTTATCCAGTAGGCGGTCAAGGTGTGCAAGGCTGTGCACCAATTCCAGGGGGTGGTGGTTATCAAGGAGCTGCAAGTAACCGCACTTGGAAAGTTGTAGGAGCAATTGCTGCTGGAACTAATGGTGTGGTCGGAACGTCATTTGCCAAAGTATTTCGCGGAAAAATACAGGAAAATGCTCTTGAAGATTGCCAAAAGAAAGGGGGCACCCAATGTAAGCTTTGGTTTACCTATTCAGAAACTGAATGCGCAACAGTTGGACAAGCTGAAGGAACAACCTTACTGTATGGTCGTGTTACTGGAAGTAGGATTCGTGGCTGGAGTCGAAAGTTAGATGGTCGTGAAAATGTATATTCACAATGTCAAAACGAAGGCTTTCCTAAAGAACGATGCAAAATCGTCTATGAAAATTGTAGTGGAATAATGTAATTAAAAACATATCCTCCCTCGGGAGGTTTCTTTTTGTCCTTAAAATTAGTATCTTGGACTAAATATACAAGAGATATATCATGAAAAAAATAATTTTAATTTTCGGTTTATTAATTTCAATTTTTTGTATCGAATCAAATGCTAAGCTTCAAGAAGTGCAGAGAAGTAAAGAAACTGGAATGTTAATGAAATGGATAATACCGCCAAAAATTAGAATTGATAATGAAATATTAGAAGGTTACGACAGAGATTTATTAATCTATTTAGAGACCGATGAGAATGGTAGGGTTCAAAAAGCTGAAGTAAGCAAAAGTAGCGGAGTGGATGAATTAGACAGTTTAGTATTAAGGGCTGTGAAAAGATCAAAACTCAAAGTTTGGAATGAATGGGATATAAAAACAAATCACCCATCGCGCTTAAAACTACCTTTTGAATTTTCAGTTTCCAGAGTTCCTAAATATGCTGTATATCCTGAATTTAATTATACTAATGCTGATTTAAAAGGAAGTGATAGAACGATAAGATTGAGTGTAGAGGCTAATGAAAAAGGTAAATTAACCAAAGTCAAAGTTTTTCGAGGGACTGGAATACCCGCTCTAGATAAATATGTTTTAAGTGAGTTCATCAAGCAGGCAAGTTTTAAGCCTTTGATTATAAATGGCAAGCCTCAACTTATCAAAACAATTGCAGATTTTAGCTTTATTTTAAGATCATCAAGTGATTAATATTCAAATACTTATTCAGCATTAAACTTAAAACCCACTCACCGAGTGGGTTTTTTATTGGACGCAATTTATGAGCAATGAAAAATTTACATATCCATGTGATCTGGATGGAAACTCAGGCAAACAAAACTTCAATATTTTGACTTCTAAATTTGGTGATGGCTACGAACAGAATATCTCAGTAGGCATCAACAATAAAAAGGGGGAGTGGCCTTATAAATTTACATCTACGAAGGAAGAGATTCTACAAATCAAAGCTTTTTTTGATCGACATAAAGGCTCTGATTCATTTCTATGGAATTCTCCATTGGATGATGAAGTACGCGTCAAAACAGATACAAGCTATACACCTAGTCAAGTGGGTGGAATGATCTGGAGTATTTCTGCAACCTTCACCCAAGTTTTCTACCCTTAAATCTAATTAACTTCACGCCCCGCTAGTTGGGGCTTTTTAGTGAGAAAAATATGACTTATCAATACATTAATTTAGGAACCGCGCCAAGTGGTGCTGGTGGTGATACCTTCCGTTCGACTGGCACCAAATTAAATGAAAACTTCACCAATAGTACCCATGCTGCAAGTCGCTATGTAGGTGTAGCGGCAGGTAATTTGATGGAAGTTGGAACATTTGGACTTGGTGGTCAAGTCAGTCATTCAGATCAACGTTATTGGATTGGCAATGGATTTAAGGGATTTGATTACAGCAAAAATGGTTTGCCATCTGCTGGACAAGGGATTTCCATAGGTTGGGAGCAGGCAATTACAGAAATTGTTTGTTTAGCTGGAACACCACAAAATCGCATGTTTTTTAGGACAGGAGATAATCAATTAGCGCCATGGGCTGAGGTACGTCATACAGGCAACACATCAATAGATTCAAACGGTTTTATTAAAGCAGCATCTCCAGTTGTTCAATTATTTGCTGATAAAATTGCAGCAAATGAGGAAGCTTCTGAGCAAAATCCTGTATTTGAAAAAGTGGATATTGGCCATTACCTTATTAAAAATACATTAGGTTTTGCAAAAGAAGGTTGGTGGATTGAAGTGCCTACGGATGCGAACGGTAATCGTATTTGTGCTGTTGAATATCAAACCCTAGAAAATGGTGATCTTGAACTTAAAACATTCAAGAAAAAACTCAATGAAGAGGGGGATATTGTAGCGAACTTGGATGCAGCGATTGATATTCCAAACAACGCCAATGGCGAACCACGCTGGATTGATGTACGTCTGCATTTTGTGAATAAACCAGTAGTTCACAAAGTTCCACGGACTGAAAAACAGGCTCGAATGGTTCAACAAGTAAAGTATGCTCCTCAACTCACATACATTACTAAATATGAAGATTTATTTGATGATGAAGGTAACCCCGTCATTGTGGATGGCCAAAAATATCAAAAGCCTGTTACACACATTCAAACTGATAAAAATGGTACTCCAATCTTGAGCAATCAACCTGTTATCAATGATAAAGGCGAGCCAGTATTCGAATGGGTGCAAGCTGTAGACAGTGAGGGTCAGCCGATCTTTGATAATGCACCTGTGCTCAATGAGGATGGGAGCCAAAGCTATGACGAGGTGACTTATGAGCCTCAACAGTGATTATCAGAAACTCTATGTTGATGGGTTAATTACATTATTTGAATTAGATGCCAGCGTTTTAGGAGCTGGCATTTTGCGATTTCATGGGCATATCGCTTTTCAAGATTGGGAAAAGATATATTCATCTATTGGTTCAATTGGTCTGATTGGGTCTGATACTGGTTTGATCGGTAAAGTTTTTGAAGTTGGCACAGAAAAAGTTTGGCAGCGCAATATTATCTGGCAAGGCAAGACATTTTCTGCAATGGCAATTCAAGCTGATGGCATGGAAATGAATTCCACAGGTCGTGCTTCTAGCCCAACATTATCAATGGCCAATAATATTGATGGATTACAAAATGTGGTATCGGCTTATTGTTTACAGTTCAATGATTTTGCAGGTGCAAAACTTACCGTAATTTCCACATTGGCTAAATATCTAGATGCTGAAAATTTCAGCCAGGGTAATCCAACAGCATCGAATGAAGCTGAAAATCAGCTTTGGTTTATCGAACAAAAAACCTCTGAAAACATGGAGCAAGTGACTTTCGAACTGTCGAATCCAATCGACTTTGAAGGTCAGCGTATCCCAATACGGCAAATCAGTAGCCAATGCCATTGGTGCATGATGGGTAATTACCGTGGTGAAGAGTGTGGTTATACAGGCGCAGCCATGTTCACTGAAAAAAACGAACCAACGGACAATCCAGCCCTGGATAAATGTGGTGGGCGTTTAAGTTCCTGCAAAATCCGAAAAAATGAAGGCAGTTTTGGTGGTCAACCTGCCGCTAACATGGTTGGGTGATTTATGAAGCTATCAGTAAAACTTAAAAAAGAGATCCATTTGCATGCAGCCGAAATGTTTCCTGGCGAATGTTGTGGTGTGATAGTGAATAAGGAATATATCCGTTGTCAGAATATTTCTAATGTTCAGGACCAGTTTGAAATAGATCCTGTCGACCTTGCACACGCTGAAGATTTAGGGGAAATCCAAGCCTATGTACATTCACATCCAAATGCTTCAGCAAGGGCTTCTGAGCTGGATTTAATCCAAATTGAATTACATAAAAAGCCTTGGGTCATATGTGCTTATCCCGATATTGAATTTCAGGTCTATGAGCCTTGTGGCTATCAAGCACCTTTGATTGGACGTAATTATCAGCATGGTTGGCAAGATTGTTATTCACTGGTTCGGGATTTCTATCAGCGTGAATATGGCGTCGCATTACCTGATTTTGAGCGCTTAGATAGTTGGTGGGAATCTGCAGAAAATGCTTCTTTGTATTTGGATAACTTCAGTAAAGCAGGTTTTAGTGAAGTGAAAGATTTGCAATATGGCGATGTCATGTTATGTCGAGTTGGACGCACTGAACATGTGAATCACGCGGTGATTTGGCTTGGTGATAATGGCGCATTGAAATCAGAACAAACGGAGCCTTGTGTGGGGTCTTCACTGATTTTACATCATCCGTATAACCGTAAATCCGTACGTGAAGTATTTGGCCAACAATGGCAAGAACGGGTTGCCGTCACAGTGAGACATCGAGATGTTAAAAACAATTAAGCTCTATGGTGTACTTGGTCAAAAGTTTGGTCATCAATTTAAGCTTGATGTTGCAAGTCCACGTGAAGCGATTCGTGCTTTATCCGCTCAGATTGATGGATTTGAAAATTACTTGGTGAGTGCGCATGAACGTGGTTTGGCTTTTGCTATTTTTACTGATTCAAAATCCAAACAGCGTGGCAAGAAAAAAGCAGCATGTTTTGATGCATCAACAGGACGAATTATTTCTGGCCACAATATTGGTGTGTCTGAAATAGATATGCTCACAGATACAAGTGAAATCAAGATTGTGCCAAGGGTTTTGGGTGCAGGTGGAGATAACGGAGTGTTGCAGCTGGTTCTTGGTGTTGTATTGATTGTTGCTGGCTTTTGGACAGGTGGGGCAACATCAAATATGGGGGTTGCTTTGATCGGTGCTGGTGCAGGCATGGTGATGGGTGGTATCGCACAAATGCTTGTACCTAAAGTTGATCCAAATACTAATCAAAACCAAGACGGCAATCGTGCCAATTTTGGCTTTGGTGGAGCGGTAACCACCATTGCCCAGGGTATTCCTGTTCCTGTGTTACGCGGTAAACGAGAGATTGGTGGATTCATTATATCGGCAGGGCAATATCCAGAAGATATGATGTAGATAAGGTTGAGTCCTGGCGCATAAAGCGCCTTATTTTATGCTTGAGGAATTTATGAATAAAACAATTAAGGGCGCAAAAGCTGGGGCACAACAGCCACGTCAGCCAGTGATTGATCTTGACTCAGCACAATCTAAAACTTTTATAAAAATTCTTGGTGGTTTGTCTGAGGGTCCAATTAAAGGTTTGGCCAACGGGTACAAATCAATATTTTTAGATGACACACCTTTGCAAGATGTAAATGGCAATTGGAACTTTGAAAATGTCAGTGTTGATTTCCGAGAGGGTACAAACGATCAAACTTATATTGAGGGTTTTCCAGACATATCATCTGAAACAGCGATTGGGGTTGAGTTAAAGTCTGAAACACCATGGGTCAAAGCATTTAATAATACAGAACTTGATGCAGTTCGTTTGCGCTTGCGTTGGGGACCATTACGTCAACAGAATGAGAGTAATGGTGATTTGAATGGATATACCATCCGTTATGCAGTTGATGTGCAAACCGATGGGGGGACTTGGTCTGAAGTCTTAAATACTCAAATTTCCGATAAAACCTCAGCAAACTATGAACGTTCACATCGTATAGATTTACCGAAAGCCGACTCAGGCTGGCAAGTGCGTATTCGACGTTTAACACCAAACACAAGTTCAGAATTTATCAGCGATAAAATGTATGTGCAGGCAGTCACTGAAGTGATTGATGCAAAGCTACGCTATCCTAATACCGCTTTGCTTGGGCTTCGTTATGACGCACAAACATTTTCAAATGTCGCAAAAATGGCAGTTGAATGCGAAGGTGTAGAAATCCTATTACCAAGCAACTATAACCCTGAGACACGAGTATATACAGGGTTATGGGATGGTAGTTTTAAACGGGCATATAGCAATAATCCAGCATGGCATTTTTATGATGCTTGTATCACAAAGCGCTATGCGTTAGGTAATCGCATCAATTCATCCATGATTGATAAGTGGTCAATTTATCGTTTAGGCCAGTATTGTGATCAACTTGTGCCAGATGGCAAGGGCGGTCAAGAACCACGTTTCACTTTGAATGTTTATGAGCAATCCCAGGATGATGCCTGGTCTGTATTGTCCAAAATGGCGGGGGCTTTCAGAGCCTATATTTACTGGGATGGTCAAGCGATTGTCTGTGATGCCGATATTCCACAAGACACGCTATACACTTTCACCAGTGCCAACGTCATTGATGGGCGGTTTGAATATTCAGGCACACGTGCACGTGATCGACATACAATTGCGAAAGTGGCTTATGACAATCCAGAAAATCGTTATAAAACTGAATATGAAATTGTGCGTGATGAGGCAGCCATTGCAAAGTATGGCATTCGCATCTTAGATATTTCTGCCTATGGCTGTACTTCAGTGGGTCAGGCACAACGTGCTGGAAATTGGGCATTAAAAACCGAACAGTTTGAAACTCGAACTGTGACTTTTAAAGTCGGCCTAGATGGTTTTATTCCGCGGCCAGGTAAAGTGATTGAAATTGCTGATCCAATCTTTGCTGGTCGTGCCAATGGTGGACGTATTTCTTCAGTGAGTGCTGATTTAAAAAGTATTACTGTTGATCGTGATGATGTTGTATGTCGCGCTGGTGATCGCTTGGTGGTAAATGGTGAAGATGGCAAGGCACAGGCGCGAATTGTTCAGTCAAAAAATGGCAGAGTAATTACCGTTGTGGCTGCATTCGATTCTGTAGCAGCGCAGAACGTGTGGATTGTGGATGCTCAAGACTTGGCGACAATGAAGTTTAGAGTGGTATCAATCAGCCGTGATGATACACATCAATTCACAATAACTGGCTTGCAATACAATCCAGCAAAGTTTGATGCGATTGATCAAGGCACATTTATTGATGATCGTCCAATTACAATCATTAATCCAAATATTCAGTCACCTGTAGAATCTGTATCAGTTTCTTCAGATGAAATGGTGCAACAAGGATTAACGATTGCCACGATGTTAATCTCTTGGCCCCAAGCAACCAGTGCTGTGAAGTATTTGGTAGAGTGGCGCAAAGATGATGGCTCTTGGATAAAAATGCCGATTACAGGGAATAATTCTGTTGAAGTTCAAGGGATATATTCAGGAAATTACCAGGCAAAAGTCACAGCGATTAATGCGTTTGAAGTGGCTTCTTTACCTACTTATTCAATTTTAACTGAGTTAAAAGGTAAACAAGGAACTCCACCAGCATTGGCTTTTATTAATGCAACGGGAATATTATTTGGTATCAAACTTGAATGGGGGTTTCCTGCGGTTGGTGCACTGGATACGGCTTATACAGAGATTCAAGTTTCACCCGATGGTGTAAGTAATATCGCGCAATTAGGATTATTCGCATATCCAACAAGCACGCATACATTGCAAGGATTACAGCCTAACCTAAAACAATATTACCGTGCCCGTTTGATTGATCGAATTGGAAATATTGGTCCTTGGTCAAGCTGGACCAATGCAACCACTTCAGCGGATGCATCAGATATTTTGGAAATTTTGGAAGGTAAGATTACTGAAACGCAACTTCATCAGGATCTGCAAACTAAGATTGATCATATTGAGGCAATTGACGCTGAAATAGGGCCAATCAAACAGGACATTCAGAATACTAAGGATCAGATCAATCAAGAAATTATTGATCGTCAATATGCGATTCAACAAGCAAAAGATGGCTTATCTCAGCAAATTATTGATGGTGATAAAGCAGTACTTCAGGTTGTTGATACGGTTAAGAAATCAAGTGAGGATGGAATAGCCGCTGCACAATCAGAAATTAAGGTTGTTGCAGATAATCTGAAATTGACTGCTGAAAAAACAGATGGTGTTTATGCGCAGTTGAATCCTCCTATGATTGGTTCATCATCTGATCTGATCGGTAATGATCAAGGTTTCGCGGGAACCTGGTCGCTTCAATCAGCAATGATTGAAGGTGATCTAGTTTTGAGTAAGCGCATTGATACAACCGTCGCCCAAGTTAATGATGTCCAAGCCTTTGCACAGCAAGAAGTTCAAGCGCGTATAGAGGGAGACAAGGCCACTGTACAAAAAATTGATACTTATATTGTTAAGAATGATCAAGCTTTAGCAACTGTGCGAAATTCAGCACAAATTGCAGTTGAGAAATCAAATTCAAATGCGGTGTTAATTGATGCTTTAAATTTAGAAATTAAAGACAAAGCAAGTACAGGTGCTTTAAATCAGGTCAAGTCGGATTTATCTGCTGTTGATAATCGCGTTATTGCGAATACAACCATGCTGAATGGCGTGTATGCGCAAATTAATCCACCGTTGATTGGCTCTGAGTCTGATTTGATTGGTAATTCTGGTGGGTATGCTGGCGTATGGTCTGAACAATCAGCGCGAATCGAAGCGGATATGGCGCAAGCTATTCGGACGGATACAGTCCAAACAGAATTGAATGGTAATAAGGCTGCTGTTCAAGAGGTTACACAATCTGTTAATGGTCTTTATGCGCAGAAATTTATCAAGCTGGATGTAAATGGAAAAATTGCAGGGTGGGGTGGTGCAAATAATGGTGTTGAATCTCAATTTATTTTAAATTTTGATTCATTTGCTATTGGAAGTGGAAGTAATGGGACAGTTTCTTATCCGTTTATTTTCCGAACCACACCATTTACTGATCCAGTCACAGGTACTGTATTTCCTGTTGCTGCATACTTGAAATCAGTATTCATGGATTATCAATCGGTGAAGACATCACATATTGATAAGCTGGCTGTTAAGACGGGTCAAATTGATGATTTAGCTGTTACGAGAGGTAAAATTGATAATTTAGCAGTAGGTAATGGCCAGATTGATAATTTGGCTGTAGATACTCTAAAAATCAAAGATAATGCTGTGACAGTACCTGTTTCTGCATTTGCTGAAGCGAATCTGACCATCGGTACGAGTTATACGACTGTGCAAACCTTGGCTGTTCCTGCGGATATGGGGCATACAATCTTAACTTTTGGGTCTGTATTTGGCTTTGTAGGTTATACGTCTAGTCAGCGTTTACTGTGTCGTGTACTGAAGAATGGATCTGTCGTATTTGAAGATTTGGAGGTGCATTTTATTGATTATGCTTCTGTGGGAACAACGACTCAAAATAGCGGACAACACAACCACGGAATAACAGTCAATGTTAGTGGCTCAATGACCGATTCAGGAAGCCATTCGCATTCCTTAAATGGCAATACTCAAAACTCAACAGCTGGAACGATTTCGGGTTCTTCACATAACCATAGTTACAACGGATCGACAAATACAACAGGATCACATAGCCATAATTTAAGTTTGTCAGGAAGTGCATCAATGGGTTTAGACGGAATTCATAATCACAATGTTGAGATTAGAGGAAGTGCACGAAGTGCAGGAACCTTAAATATTTCAAGACATGATTCTACATTGATCGCGGGAACGTTTGAGCTTCAATTGCGCTCAGATTCGGGCGGTAATGTGAACGTGTCACAACGCTACATCCATGCAATGACGATGAGGAAATAATGGCATATTTTGTTGTATATGATTTAGAAACAGGTGTCATTCAAAATGCTGTTGAATGCCCTGAATTTTTAGAAAGCACAATACATGTTGATCCTGGTCAGGATGTATTAAAAATAGATGGGCAGATAGTTCAAGCAAACTATCTAGTGATAAATCAAAAGCTCGTTGAAAGCTAATTTTATTTATAAAAAAGCACCCAACAGGGTGCTTTTTTATTGCCATAAATAGGAGGTTACATGTCTGAAACGCAGGCAGCAATTGAAGCGAGTGCGGTCGCAATCACTCAAAAAGTTACACTTACAAGTGGCGCTACATCATTCTTCGCATTCTTGGCCAAAGTTGATGTAATCGCTTGGGGCGGTTTATGTGTGGCATTGATAGGTTTATTTATTCAGCTGTACTTTGCTATTGCTAAAAATCGACGTGAAAAAGTAGAGCACGAAATGCGTAAAGCAGAACATCAATTACGAATCTTAAAATTAAAGGATGAATGCAATGTCAAAAACTAAAGTTTGGGCGGTTGGTCTAGCAGCTTCGGCTGCTTTTTTTACGTCTTTAATTGGCTATGAGGGGTACAAATCAAAGCCATATTTAGACAGCGCAAAGGTTGCAACAATCGGTATCGGGTCCACATCTTATGAAAACGGTACAAAAGTCAAAATTACTGACAAACCGATCACCAAAGAGCGCGCAGTTCAAATTGCCAAAGCTCACATAGCTAAAGATGAAGTAGCTTTTCGAAAGTCACTGCAAGGTTTAAAGCTTACTCAGACTGAATATGATGTGTACCTAGACTTTGTATACAACTATGGCCAAGCAAATTGGAATGGCTCATCAATGCTCCGTAATCTCAAGGCAGGTCTGCATAAGCAAGCATGTGCATCATTATTGAAATACAAATACGTTGCAAAGCGTGATTGCTCTATTCGTTCAAACGGATGCTATGGCGTATGGACACGCCAACAAGATCGTTATAGCAAGTGTATGGGGGTGCAGTAGATGAGTGGATTTAAAAAAGTAAGTAATGTCTTACTTGAGTCGAATGGTATTTATTTTATTGAATGCCCTGGCTGTAAATACTTGCATCCCTTGCATGTTGGTCCACAGCATAAAATACGTTGGGATTTTGATGGGAATTTAGAGAAGCCAACTTTTAGCCCAAGTTTAATGGTCAACAGCGGCCATACAAATCAATGTCATTCTTTTATTAGAAATGGTCAGATTCAATTTCTCTCTGATTGTCATCATCACTTGGTAGGTCAAACAGTTGATCTTCCTGAAGTTGAGGAACTCTAATGCCAATAGACACAATATTATGGAAGTATAAAAAATGGATCGCAGTCGCGGTCTTTATTTTTTTATACATAGCGCAAATTGCTTACACAAATCATCTGAGCGGAAAACTTCAAGATGCTGAACAGAGGTGTGCAGTCAAGATTCAAAAACTTAAAGATGATCAACAAAAGGCTTTGGTTGAAAAGCAAAACAAAATAAATAAAGCGAGCGCAGATTATGAGCAACTTAAATCAGAACAACGCGTTATCACAGAAACCAAAATCCGTGAAATGCAAAAGATCATTGAGCGTCCTGTTTATCAGTCTGTTTGTATTGATGATGACGGCCTGCGCATCATCAACTCACTTATCACCGACGATTCCAGCTAATTTGGTTGTGCCTTGTCCTAAACTACTAAAACTCGAATCAGGGCAGGGTAAAGAAATCACACTTTGGCTCATTGATATTGTTAGTAAATACAAAGAGTGTAGCGCTTTGAACGATGCGAAGAGTAAGGCCCTCAATTGAGGGCTTCTATTTAATAAGGATTAATTAAGAGAAGTAGCATTAAGTAAATTAGTTTCATAAAGTAGGTTTAGGAAGCGGAGTCTTTGGAATTAATTTTGAAGGTGAAGCTGACCCAAGCCCACAAGCCTTATTACCAGAATGTCCCCATTTTGTTACTTTCCCCCTTTCAATTAAAAATTTTGCTTCACAATAACTATCTTTTCTAGAATTATATACATCATAAGATATAATTTTTGAACCATTTGAAAGGGTATAGTTACCATTTGGTACGCCCCATTGACTAATAAGTTCTTGCTCAGAAAGTCCTACTTTTTTATTCATTCTATCACTTATTTCCTCCCATCGTTTACTACCAAGTTGTTCGCCATTCGGTAATACATAGTTACTACATCCTGATAGAACTACGATTAATGAAGTGATAAAACATATTTTTTTCATAATTAGCTCTCATTTTTGTATCTAAATTCTTTGATTGTTAATAATACAACAGTAGTAATTAAAAGTTAAAATTAATTGCTGTACTTCTATTTACTATTTCGAACCGCTCTAGAAAAACTACGGTTGTCTATGTAGTTAATGGTCCGTGCAAAAAAACCAGTCTTAAAGTTGACACTCCATGCCTTATATTTGTAGCCTATAGGTTTCCATGGGGATAATGAACTTGACCAGTATTTACCATCAGGTGGTGTATTAGGAAAAATATTAGTATCTAAAGTAGGTCTAGTTGACCCATCAGCACATATTTTTGGAACCTTTTGCCCATAAGGTAATTTTTTCATTTCAAGTTCATGATCTTGTCCATATTGTCTCCGCTCTTGTTCTGGTAATTGTATTTGTCCTATTTTTCTCCAGCCAGTACTACAATTACGAATTGTTATTAATTCTTTTATTTTAGGAACACGCCAGTTATTTTTACTTTCAAATCCACCATTTTTATTCATTTGATCAAGATAATCTTGTGCATCCTCCCATTTGTTAAATTCCAAAGGATCACCCTTACAAGTTGAGCCTGTCCATGATTGCCCAATTGAACAGCGCATCCATATCAAACCTGTTTCAGGATCACGCCATTGTCCAGATTGCATTAATTGTTCGTCAGTTTCTGCATAAACACCCATAGAATTTGCTGAAAAAAGAAGTAGAAAACATGCTGGAATTAAGTCTTTACTCAGCTTAAGAATAATCTTAGATTGGTTAAATAAGTTCATTTTCTTTTAATACCCAAGGAATAATTCTCTTAAAATTACATTTATCTCTATCCAAAGTAAACGTTGAGAAGATATAAAACCCTAACGAAGTTTAATTACATTTCTCTGTGATAATAAGTTATTTTTTCTTAAAATTAGCACTTAAGTAGCTATTCAAGAAAATATTTTGAATTCAGCAATACCAACAGTGACATACTCGAAAACTGCATCACTGAATATCGAAAAATGGCAGAAAAAGCTGATGGACACGCAGTTGATGCGGAATGATTGAGGGAGGCGTGGTCCTTGGAGTGAGGGCTAATTCGCATAAGCACCATTATTTTAAATACCAAGTTCTATCTTTCACAATTATATTAATGACACCAAGTAATTACGTTTGTATCTTGTTCTTAATTATTTTTTTTAGGAAAAAAACGTGAAAAAAAATGTAGGAATTATATTTGGAGGAAAATCAACAGAACATGAAGTATCCCTTCAATCTGCAAGAAATATTGTTGATGCTATTGATAAAGAAAAATTTGATGTGACATTGATAGGCATAGATAAAGATGGGATTTGGCATCTTAATGAGAGTACTAAATTTCTACTAAACTCCAATGATCCAAGTCTTATAGCCTTACATCCATCTGGAAGAAATGTAGCATTTATTCCAGGGAAAAAAGAACAACAAATTATTGAGTTCCAAAATAAAGCACTATCACAGTTAGATGTAATCTTTCCTATTGTCCATGGAACTCTTGGAGAAGATGGCTCATTACAAGGGTTACTGAAAATGGTAAATTTACCATTCGTAGGCTCTCAAGTATTAAGCTCTGCTATATGTATGGATAAAGATGTCTCAAAGAGATTATTACGAGATGCAGGGTTAAACGTTACACCATATATAAGGTTAACTAAACAAAATAGAAAGAATATAGATTTTGATACTGTATGCTCTAAATTAGGTTTACCGCTATTCGTTAAACCAGCTAATCAAGGATCATCAATTGGTGTTAGTAAAGTAAATACTATAGATGAGTTTGAAATAGCATTAAATACAGCATTTACCTATGATAATAAAGTGTTAATTGAAACAGGTATTGATGGCAGAGAGATAGAGTGTGCTGTTATTGGTAATCACAAACCTAAAGCAAGTGTTTGTGGGGAGATTGAACTATCAGATAGTTTCTATTCTTATGATACAAAATATATTAATGAAAAAGGTGCTAAAGTAACGATACCAGCCAATATCTCAGCTGAATTGAGTGAAAAAATTAAAAATATAGCTATCAATGCATATGAAATTTTAGAATGCACAGGTCTTGCCAGAGTAGATGTTTTTTTAACAAAAGATGGCACTGTCTATATTAATGAAATAAATACATTACCCGGTTTTACAAATATAAGTATGTTTCCCAAGTTGTGGGAAGCAAGTGGATTAAGCTATTCTGACTTGATTACCTATTTAATTGAATTAGCTATAGAGTATCACCAAGAGCAGAACTTAGTAATTGAGCCAAAATTAATATAATTCAGCTAAAAAATCTAGATTGCTTTTAATTTCTGATTGAAACCTTGCCCCAACTTCCTTAAACTCGAATCAGGGCAAGGTAAAGAAATCACGCTATGGATTATTGATACTGTCGCTAAATACAATGAGTTTAGCGCTTTGAATGATGCAAAGAATAACTTGCTTAAGTGATAGTTTATTTGAGTTTAAGATCAATTGAATCTAAAACTTTTTTTTCTAAAATTATATATATTTTACTCATCTCTTGTGTCATTTCTTCGAGATTAGCGTATTCATATTTCAGGTTATTACCTTCAAATTCAACTTTATGTAAAAGCAAGTTTCTAATCATGAGATGTTCATGATTATTTGGATTATTACTCTCATTAATCCAAAAAAAATCATCAATTTCAAATGATAATTTTGTATAAGCATCCATTAAATCAATTTTAATCTGATAATACTTTTTATATTGATTCTGAATTTTAATAAATTTTTCAACTAATTCCCTAAAATGGGTTTGATATTTTGCATAATGTTTAAAAATATCATTTTCTTTTTTGTTTAAGCGATCGAGCATCTTAGCATTAATTTGTGTCTTATAAAACTCACCTCTTAAATCATCAGCTATAAATTTAATGTATTTTTCAATAAGTACTTCGTGAGTTCCTATTTTGGCTAAATTTAGCAAAATCTCTCTTATTTTATGAGTTTCATCATAACCCATGGATAATAAAGCGCTTAAATGATCCACATGTAGTTTTTTTAGTTCAAAGTTGGCTTGATCTTTCCAGCCTTTGAATACAAGAAGTGCTATAAAAGCTGCAAAAACAGTTGCAAGCACACCCATAAATGAAACTGATATAGTTAGTGCCTCTTTCACTGAATCAGTAGGACTTTGATAGTGAATTAAAATCCAAGAAAAATTTGTAAATATTACTGCTACTAAAATAATAGCAATTAACATTTGAAAAATTACTATTCTAAATTTCATAAGTAAGTATCTGTATATTTTTTATTATTTTGGTTCACTAGTCACCAACAGTCAACAACCCATCCTAACTAAAATCACTTAACCTTAATCATCCCGCCCTTCGTAAAATAATTCTTAGACAACATATCCCGACTCATAGACCATTTACGATCTTTAAAATAACAAGGACCTACAGAAATCTTAGCTTTGCCAAACTTACTTTGAATATCTTCATAGGCCTGCATCAAATTTTCATTCTGTATTCGTTGTTCATAATCTGAAAGCAAGTCGGGGATATGATTTGATTTTTGAATTAGCTCTGAATAAAACACACCGCATTTCTTATATTTGATGTCTGGTTTATAAATTCTTTCCAATAGTAAGTAAGCAACTTTAACTAAATCTAAAACGCAATCAGTTGGCTCAGCGAACTTATAAGTCTGTGCTTTGCTATAGTATGGAACAGATGCATCAAAAGGATTAGATTGAACAAAAGCAGTAATAACACCACATAGAAGTTTTTCTTTTCTCAAACGCCCAACTGCATCTTGTACATACTTCGACATTGCTTCTTTTAAGTCTTGTAGCTCTGTAATTTTCACACCAAAAGAACGACTGGCCACAATTTGTTGTTTAGGCTTTGGCTGATCATCGATTGGCATACATGAGATGCCTTGAAGCTCAAGTACAGTTCTTTGCATGCAGACAGTGAACATTTTCCCCATTATGGGTGGATTAGCTTTCGATAGATCTAAAACAGTTTTAATCCCCATTTCATTAAGTTTCTTGTTCTGCTTTCTGCCCACGCCCCAAACTTCGCCCACATCAACCAGTGACCAAAAATAGTCACGGTGCCTTGGGTTCATAGTTGCCAGATCACACACTCCATTAAAGCGTTTACCTTTCTTAGCCATATGGTTGCCGATTTTAGCCTCGGTTTTACTGCGGCCAATTCCAATTGAGACTGGTAAGCCAATCCATTCCTGAATGCGAGAGCGCATTCCCTGGCAATACTCCACAAGATCATAGTTATTCTTAAAGCTTGTGAGATCGAGAAAACATTCATCAATTGAATAGATTTCTTGTTCGTGTGGTGCGACGTACCCAGCTAAGATTGAGTGAAATCGACGCGACATTTCAGCATATATTGCGTAATTGCTTGAAAGTACTTGAACATGATTTTTTTGAACGACATCTTTAATCTGGAATAATGGAACACCCATTTTAATTCCCATTGCTTTTGCTTCATTACTTCGAGCAACTGCACACCCATCGTTATTTGATAAAACTATGACAGGGACATTGTTTAGCTTGGGGTTAAAGAAACGTTCACACGATACATAGCAATTATTGATATCAATAAGAGCAAATATCTTTTCTTCATGTTTCATTTGAAGTTCTTAATAACTTTTGTGACAACACCCCAGATTACAAGCTCTTGCTCATTTCGTGGGAGGATAGGTTGGTATTCTATATTTTCAGGCTTAAGCCAAACTGCTGGAAGATTTCTAAGATCATTTTCATTATGAAAAATATCGAATAATTCATCATGAGACATTCGCTGTGTAATCATCATTCTTTTCACAGTGAAATCATTGTCAATGAATGCGATAACAATATCTTGATGCTGTGAGCGGATACTTCTATCAACGATTAAGTAGTCGTTAACTTCAATCCCTACATCTTTCATTGATAAAGACTCAACTTGGACAATGAAAGTTGCTTCTTTATTTGAGATCAGAAGATCATTCATATCGACAGTTTTGTCTATATAGTCCTCTGCAGGAGATGGAAAACCTGCAGCAATTTTATTGAGAACAAGTGGAATAGAATACTTTGTGATTGATTGGAATGACGATATTCTTGATATATCAGATAGACATCGCGATTTAGAAGGATGTGCTCTGATATTGATAACTTTAGAGTCTTTCAAGTGGGCTAGACTTGCTTCATTTAGCTTTAACAACTTAGCTTTTGATGAGCTGTCATCTAATTTAATATCCATAAAAACACCACTTGATTGCGTTACATATTCAAGAGTTTAGTTTGTATGTTTTAAAATTTCAAATTTAAAAGCTGTGGATAATCATACTTGATCTAAAATAGATCACTTTGTTTTGTCTCATCCGATGAATGGTCGAGTGGGAAAGTGACAAACTCATCACGCATTTCTAAGAAATATTCATGTGCGTTTTCACGATCCACGTTTAGCCAATCGTTCCTATATTCTTGTGGTATGACTATGATCGATCTTTTTTCATCATTTGGTGCGTGAAATTGCTTCATGAAAGGATGGTTTTCAGAATTGATTGTAAGCATTGAAAATGATCTTATTCTTTTTCCATCAATTACTGCATCATCATAGATTGCAGCAACGGTGAATGGTTGGCCATCCTCACGTTTAATTCCGTACCAATGGCTTTTACCGTCGATGTACTTGGGTTCATAGAATTCTTGCACTGGCACAAGGCAAAACTTACTATAAATCCATGCATGTCGAAAGCTAGGCTTTTCAGCTACAGTTTCAGTTCTTGCATTGTAGGTATGTGTCCCAAACTTTGTATCTTTAGCCCATTTGGGAATTAATCCAAATTTCCCAAAATCCAGATCAAACTCTTTCACAATAATGGGAGCAGGGTATAGTGGATAAACGTGTGACTTTAAATCATGATCCAATGCATTAAATTCTATTCCTAATTGAACAAATGCTGTTTTTTTTGGAATTTTATAGTTTGAGCACATGGATAAAATCCTTAATGAATGGATATAACTAAATTACCGAAAGCTTGAACAGTCAACAGTACTAAATATTTAACTAATCATAATTAAATGCAATATATTCAATACTACATGCTTGCCTATTTTTTAAATAGGCTAAATTTTCGGTCTGTGTTTAATAGAAGTAAAGTTTAAACTCAAGCTATTCAATAGCACTTTTCGATGAACTTGAAAATAACGTTTATGTGTATAATATTTTATTGTGATGAAATAATGGATTAATAAATTTTTCATTTAAAAATTAATAGTTTATTGATGTTTTTGTATAAGGGGTTTTTTATTTGTCTAAAGATTTAAATATTACAAGGTTGTTGGTATATTTTCCTTGTAGCTACTTATCTTATATTGATATAAGTGAATATTAAAATATTAATTTTATATAAAACAATATTGTTGGGATTTTTAAAAATTTAAATATATGCCGATACATATAAGTTGTATCTATTATTTAAATAAGGGTACATGCTGATCTTGTCATTAATGTTAATGACAAAAAAAGGATAATTATTATGTCTAATTCTACAAATCAACCAGGTTCAGATCAAAATAACCAAACATCTAAGCAACCTGATAGCGATAAAGGTAATCAATCTCAAAAACAGCAACAAGGTAATCAAGATCAGCAAAATGCTGGTGTTAAACCTAAACAAGATAATAATGCAAAAGAGCATCAACAAGCTCCCAACTCAAAATGATATTTTTAAAAGCATGATCTTGTAATCAAAGGGGTTTATACCCCTTTGATTCATAAGGAGTTATAAAATGAGCATGAAAAAAGTTACAGTACATAAAATGTTTGAAGAGTTTCATCAATATCCTATCGTCCAATACATAGGGGAATATGATGAGCGATCTAACTTGATTAATGTATATAATTCATTCAATCAAAAGTTGAGTCGAATCTTTGGTACTTATCAATGGGCTCAAATTGGAACAGATGACATTTTCTTCATTGAAGAAGATCCAATGTATAGAAGTTTTTTGGACTGAAGCTAAATTTTTTAAAGGAGATAATTATGAGAATTAGTGTATTCCCAAGATTAAGAAATCAATCGTTCAATGACTTTTTGTTGGCTGACATTAAACAAAATAAGAATGATTATTTACACCGAATTAGATATGAAAAGTTTGATTATCAATTTATGAATACTGATGAAATTAGAAAAGAGTATTGTAGAAATTATATAACTTTAAAGAATTAAGGATTACATATTTCAAAAATTGTTTTTAAGACTAGAATTGATAACACATGTAAGATTTTTATAATTATAAAACAGTTTATTACCGTTAATAAAGTATCAGAAAAATCATTATGAATTACATTGGTTGTCAGAATTGATATAAATAAGACCAAAATTAAAACATATAAATTTCTATTAATATATTGATTTGTCATAAAGAACTCATTTTGAAAATGTTATATTATAACATTTTCTGCTTAAATTTATATCTAGGAATGTTATTAAATGAAATGAATTATTTCTCAAAATCAAAAAATAGATGTAAGGTCAAGTTTATTAATGAGTTTTGAGATTAATTTTTCTTGTAAATTAGAATTTATAAGTGATTTTTATAAATAAAATAAATATATATATAAGAAAACTTGATTAATTTAATTTTAGGTATACAATGAACATAACTAGAAAAAATCATGTTTGGTAAATCTTCTCTAAGTACCGCAGTATTAGTCATAATCCTTCGTTTTTTTCAGATTTTAAGCTCCATTCTTTATTATTTCGATGTTACAGATAGTCAATCAATTGGCTAAAATTTTTAAAAAAATAGGATTTATTATGTCTAATTCAAATATTGTGAAAGGTACTGTTAAGTGGTTTAACGAAGCTAAAGGTTTCGGTTTTATCCAACCAGAATCAGGTCCAGATGTTTTTGCTCACTTTAGCGAAATCGCTAGCTCAGGTTTCAAAACCCTTGCTGAAGGTCAACCTGTTGAATTCAGTATTGCACAAGGTCAAAAAGGACCAAATGCTGTAAATATTATTGCTGTATAAGCAACAATAAGCAGTACTAAATAAAAGCACTAATTAGTGCTTTTTATTTTCTCTTAAAATTATTATTAGTAATTTTATGAATGTCGATAAGATTAAATTTAGGATGTAAATTGTTAAAAATAAATGATTTAATTGCAAAATCTAAAAATGGTACAGAAATTCTTGTGTCTTTAATTCCTCTAAATAAAATACAAAGTACACGTGAAGGTTTTAAAACAGTTGAAGTTGGTAAAAGAGTTCTGCTTTCTTCTGGAATTGAAGTTGATTTAAATTTAGATGGACGTACCTTCTATGCGTCTATAAATCAACTATTTAAATTAAATGATAGAGTTATTTAAATAAAAATCAATAGTTTTTGGATACTTAGGTAGATCCATTATTTCTACCATAATTTTATTAGGATATCGCAATGCTTAAACAAAATATCAGTGTTAAAGATCAGTTTGGAATTAAATATCTCATTCAAGCAACAGTAGATAATTATTTTGCGAATACTCAATGTTTTTCAAATTTAAAATACATAACAGTTGAAGGTGAAGACATACGACCTAGCTTTGAAATGTTTTTTCAAAGTACATTAAGTGGTAAAATTTTTAAGATTGATAAAATTTCTTAAAGATTATTAAACCTTTACAGATGAATTCTGTTAAGTCATTACAGATATTTTCTTTAAGAAATAATCTAACATTAAGTCTGGTAACAGGCTTTTTTTTAATGGGTTGTTAATACTTTCGCTAAATAAAGTGAGTGTCGTGTTTTGAATGATGCGAAGAATAAGGCTCTTAAGTAAGGGCTTTATTCTTAGAAATAATTTTGGAATAAAAACTATCAAAAATGAAAAATCAGAGTGTATTTAAATATGTTTTAAACTATTAAATACATGGCTTGATGTAATGACAATTTCGCTAAAACAATAATAAAACTTTCGTATAAAGTTGCAAACAGCCATTTGCCCAGTGCATCCAAAGAAACCATCGTTGAATACACCGTTGCCTACAGTGATCTACTCGAAAAGTGCATCACAGAATATTGAACAATGGCAAAAGAAGCTGATGGACACGCAGTTGATGCAGAGAGATTGAGGAAAGCATGGCCCTCGGAGTGAGGGCTAGATATATTAACCAAAAAATTTCAAAATACCTTGAATTACAACCACATTGACTAAGTCAATAAAGAAGGCACCGACCAAAGGCACAATCAAGAATGCTTTATGTGATGGACCATACATATTAGTAATTGCCTGCATATTTGCGATTGCATTAGGGGTAGCTCCCATTCCAAAACCACACAAACCTGAAGCTAAAACGGCTGAATCGTAGTTTTTTCCCATAACTCGAAAAGATACATAAACCGCAAATAACCACATAGTAAGGGATTGAGCAATTAACAATATAATCATTGGAACAGCTAAATCTGCTAATTGCCAAAGTTTCAATGAGACCAAAGCCATCGCCAAAAATAGAGCAAGCGCAGTATTGCCAAATACGTCTATTGAACGATCAAAAATTGGTTGTTTAAAGCCAGATTCAGTCACGTTACGAAGTAAAATACCACCACCTAAAGCCCATACAAATGTAGGCAATTCAAAAGCTGTACCAATAGTTAAGTTTTTCATAATCTCTGCAAAAGCCAAAGCAAAAGCAAACATTCCTAAGGTTATAATAGCGTTGTCTGCAGTAATGAGGCGAACTTTTTGCGGAGCTTCAAACACATATTCACTATCTGTTAGTGGTGCGCTTTTATTTTCCTGGCGAACTTCACTATTTAAGGGAGAAGCTAATTGATGCTTGCTTATTAAATACCTTGCTAGCGGTCCACCCATTAGGCCCCCTACTACCATCCCAAATGTGGCACTTGCGATTCCCATTGGTAATGCACCTTCAACGGCATATTTTGATTCAAAAATCGGTCCCCAAGCACCAGCTGTCCCCAAACCACCAATTAGAGCAATTGAACCAGCAATGACACCCATAAGAGGATCTAAGCCAACCATTTTAGCGACAGCCATGCCTACGCCATTTTGCACTAAAACAAAGATAGATATTGCGATGAGGAAAATAACTAAAGGTTTTCCACCTTCTTTTAGCTTTACGAAATTAGCACTTAATCCAATTGATGCAAAAAACATCAACATGAATGTATCTTGCATCGGCTTATTTATTGAGATTGTATATCCCATAAATTGATGGATTATATAAAAAATAATTGCACCAACCAATCCGCCTGCCACGGGTTCTGGAATATTGTATTTTGTTAAAAAGGGAATATATTTGTTTAAAATACGGCCTGTATATAAAACCAATACTGCTAACATAAGTGTATATGTTGGATTAAGCACTAAGTCCATTAAATATCCTTAATTATTAATATTTTGCGCTGTTGATCTCTGCGATTTAATGTGAAAACTATCAACATAAACTACATAATTAATTCGCAAATCAAAGTTAATGTGATGTATCTCAAACATCTAATGCATTTTTTAATATTGCTATGCATTTTTTGCATAACTGATTACATAACTATTAAGCTTGTCAATTGAGCTGCTTTTTTTTTCTTCTTTCTTAAGCCAGAACAACGTGTCATCACAGAAACCAAAATACGTGAAGTGCAAAAGATCGTTGATCGTCCTGTTTATAGCAACGTTTGCATTGATTCTGACGGCCTGCGCATCATCAACTCACTTATCCCATACGATTCCAGCTAATTTGATTGTACCTTGCCCTAAACTCTTAAAACTTGAGTCGGGGCGGGGTAAAGAAATCACATTTTGGATCATTGATACTGTTGCGAAATACAATGATTGTAGTACTTTTAATGATGCGAAGAGTGAAGAGTAAAGCTCTTAAGTGAGAGTTAAACTTTTTATTTTGTATAATCTTTTAAATCATTGGGATAAAGAGTAATTGTCTGATCTTAAATTTTATTCGCTAAATAAGAGCGCTGTTACACTTGTTAAGACTCAATTTAGTGATTTCGAAGCGCTTGTCGCTATTCGAATTGAAGCAATGTCTGAAAGCCTTGAGCGTCTTGGTCGCTTTGATCCCATACGTGTCCGAGAGCGTTTTCGAGAAGGCTTTACTCCTGAGTTTACTCGCTATATAGAAGCTTCCGGTGAGCGTGTAGGTTTTGTGGTTATTAAACCTTATATCGATGGAATGTTACTTGACCATCTCTATATTAAACCAGGTGCACAAGGTATGGGCATAGGTTCAGTAGTTCTTCGTCATATCTTCATGGAGGTGGACGCACTTGGCCTGTCTTTGAAAGTAGGAGCTCTAAAAGAGAGTGCTTCAAATCGATTTTATATTCGTCATGGTTTTCAATTCGTGGAAAGTAGTGAATTTGATAACTACTATGTTCGTCATTATGGATAAAGCGGTTTGGGGTTGGATATTTGACCTACACCTATTTATCGTTTAGGAATATAAATAAGTTAGAACGAGCTAATGCAGAGCGAATTGATAAAGAAAAATTAGATGAAGCATGGCCCTCTGAGTGAGGGCAATTAAAGTATTTCTGGTATAAAGTGAGAAATCTCCATTATGACTAGATATTGATGTAGAAAATCAGCCCAAGTGTTGCTGATACTAACAGAACGTAAATCACTTTAACCTCAAAGTAAAATAAAGCTATTAAAGCGCAAATTGCAATAAAAAATGCTGTAAATTCGAAAGAATGGTTAAATCCATTTGGCCATAAAACATGATAACTAAAGAAAAGCGCGAGATTTAATATTACTCCTACCACTGCAGCAGTAATTGCTGTTAAAGGAGCTGTATATTTTAATTCTTTGTGTGTAGACTCGATAATTGGAGCCCCAGCTAGAATAAAAATGAAAGAGAATAGAAACGTAAACCAAGTAACAATTACAGCACCAAAAGCACCTGCCAAAAATACATGATCACTTCCTAATAATGCTTGATTAAAGCCACCTAAAAATCCAACAAAGGCAACAACCATAATTAGAGGGCCTGGTGTACTTTCACCAAGTGCTAGTCCATCTATCATTTGTGTTGGGCTCAACCAACCATAATAGTTTACAGCACCTTGATATACGTAAGGTAATACAGCATAAGCACCACCGAACGTTAACAGAGCAGCCTTAGTAAAGAACCAAGCCATTTGTGTATAAGAGTGATCCCATCCAAGACTTAGAATCAAAAAGCTAATTGGTGTAATCCATAAAATTGCACCAACAAATAATATTTTTCCAAAGTGTTTCCAACTAAATAAGGCATGCTCTGGAGTTGGTGTGTCATCATCAATTAATGCAGGACCGTAATCTTTCTTACTTTGTTGATGAGAACCTGCAGTCTTAAAAAAGTGTGGGTATTTTTTACTTGCTAAGTATCCAATAATTGCAGCTGTCAGAACTATTACAGGGAATGGTAAATTAAAGAAAAAAATAGCAACGAAAGCAAGTACGGCAATTGTCCATAAAAAATTATTCTTTAATGATCGGCTGCCAATTCGATATGTCGCATGAAAAACGATAGCTACAACAGCAGGCTTAATCCCATAAAAAATTCCGGCAATGATTGGAACATTCCCAAATTTTACATAGATCCATGAAAGGGCAATCAGGATAAATAATGATGGTAAAACAAATAGAACACCAGCGATGATCCCCCCTTTAGTCTTATGCATTAACCAACCTATATATGTAGCTAATTGTTGTGCTTCAGGTCCAGGTAATAACATGCAGTAATTTAGGGCATGTAAAAAACGTTTCTCAGAGATCCAGCGCTTTTGTTCAACGAGTTCTTGGTGCATGACAGCAATTTGTCCTGCTGGTCCACCAAAACTAATGAACCCCAATTTAAGCCAGAATAGGAATGCTTGCCAAAATGAAACTGACTCTATTTCTTGTTCTGGTTGAATAATAAGTTCTTGTTCCATGATTATTCTCTTGATAGGTTGGCATATAAGCCATCGAAAATGTGATTCGATAATGCAAATAGTTGTTCATCATCATTTATCTGACTTCGAATTCCTTGAATAACTCTTTCAATACCTATTGCTTCGGGTGGCTCTATACCACCCACATCTAGGTAATGAACAATTTCAGCGATTTTCTTTAATGTGGGTGTTTCTAGATTAAAACTATGTAAAAGAACTTCGAAGGTCACCCAACGATTGATGTGGCTAAAGGTTGCACCATCAAAATCAAATCCTAATGCTTCATCTGGGCAGTCACTTGGCGTTTTTAACCAAATGAAAGTTGGTGTAGAGTCAATAAAAGTCTTTATTAGCCATGCAGAGGCTAGACGATCTATCCAAGGTCTTTCACGAGTTGCCCATGTTCTATTCTGATAATTAGTTTTGTCTAAAAGTTGGATATGAGCTTGAACTGCTTGAGGTTCATTCAATTCTCCTAGACGTGCAATTGAAAGTTCTAATAAGGAAAGTTCATTTAATACCAGTGCTTGAGCAGCATCTGGGTAATAGTCAATTTCCACAACTGCATCGATACTTTTTCTTAACTTTCGAACTTGCTTGAGCAGTTCTTTTTTATCACTTTTTGCTTGAAGATCCTTTAATGCATTGAGTTGTTTAAGAAGAACATCATATTCTTGTTTACGGTTGAACATAGGTTCGAGTTCAAGATTTAAAGGTGATTGTGTGTGAAACACATATGCGACTCCTTGTTCTGAAATTACATCATTAACAATTGGTTTAAACTTTTCATTATGGGATAGAGGTAGTAAGTAAACTCCATCCCTAAGGGTAGCAGCACCACTTGCTTTAAGAGCTCGCCATACTCTCATGCGTGTAGATGTATTCTTGGTGGTTAAAGAGGATATGAGCAAAGATATTTTCATGTTATATACTCAACATATTTTGTTTATTATGCTGCATAAAAAGTTATTAGAATAAATTAAAATTTTATATATTCTTTGCTCATTAAATGATAATGCTCGACTAGAATTCGTATACGGAAGTTGTTGAAAAATTAGACCCATAATAACCAAAAATAGCCTACTAATTATTCCTAAGTAGCTAATGGACATGCTGCTGATGCAGAAAGATTGGTTAATGAGTGACCTTGAAAATAACTATACACATGACACTATGTGCAAAATATTACTTTGACCAAGCTTAGCCCCAAGAATGGCCAAACTTTTTTAATTCAATAAGCAATTGTTTTTATGAATATTTGTGATTAAACTTAAGTGGCAAAATATTACAAAAATAAAACCATTGGATTACGGCTATTTTTCCAATAGAAAAGGATAAATTGTAAAAGTGAATGAAATGTGAATTTTCTATTTCTAACCATAACTGAACTGCAACACACACTATATTTGTAAGGCGGTAAGATTAAATTAATGATCTTGTAGGTTAATAAGCCAAGGATAATTCAGTTGGTTTTAGTTTTTCTGGCTTGTGGATAAGTTGATGAACGCACCAAATAAACACCAATATGATGCAAGTAATTGATTTTTAAAAGGAGTATCTATACAATGATTTTAGTGACTGGTGGTTTAGGCTTTATAGGCTCGCATGTGGTTTTAAGTTTGCTAGCTCAAGGGCAAGCGGTCGTCATTGTGGATAATCTAGCCAATGCCAATCTACAATGCTTAGAGCGCTTAGAATTTATTACAGGAATGTATATTCCCTTTGTCAAAATTGATATTCGTAATACCCCCGCTTTAAATAAAGTATTTGAACAATATTCAATAGATACCGTTGTGCATTGTGCGGGATTTAAGTCCATTGAAGAGTCAAACTTAAAACCACTTGAATATTATAATGACAATCTCAGTTGTATTATGAGTTTATTACGCGCGATGCAGCGTACCGGTGTCAGAAATTTGGTACATCTTTCTAGCCTTATGGTTTATGCGCAATCAAGTTTAGAGCTGAATGAACAAACCGCATTTAATTATAGTTACCCTAATCCTTATATAAAATCTCAGCAAATGATTGAAGAAATCATTAAAGACACATTCAAAACTGATGAAGAATGGAAAATTGCCATTTTAAGGGTTTCAAATGTCGTCGGTGCATTTGAGCATGGTGTCTTGGGTGAGTTTGTTGCACCACTACCTAAAAATGTTGTTCCTTTGGCTTTACAAGTTGCGGCTCAACAACGTGATCTAATTGAAGTACAACGTAATTCAGAGACTGAGGATAAAACGACTGAGCGTAGCTTTGTGCATGTTCTTGACGTATGTGAAGCAATTAAATCAACTATTCTTTGGCTACATGAGCAGGGTAATGTTTATCAAAGTTTTGATATTGCAGGTCCTGTCAGTTCGATACAAAACCTGATCCACTTGATCGAAGAGGTTACGGCGAGTCAAATCCATCAAATTGATGCGGTGTATAAATTAGATGAATTGGATCAGGTTGCATCTACCAGCCAAAAAGCATTTGAGCTTTTAAAATGGAAAGCCCAGCGCTCGCTTAAACAAATGATTGAAGATGAATGGCGTTTTTATCAAAATACCTTAAACAATCGTTAAAAATCCAGAATAGATGATTATTGTAAATAATTATCATTTACATGTTTGATTGATTTGTTTAGCATAATCGCTTCGCTGAAGCTGGTGTTTTTACGCAGATGTTGTCAAAACAAGCTTTAACTTGAAAATAAGATATGGATAAAGAAGAGGTTGAAAATGCAAACACGTATTGAACATGACACAATGGGCGATGTTGAAGTCCCAAGCGAAGCAATGTGGGGCGCACAAACTCAGCGAAGCGTAGAAAATTTTAAAATTGGTACAGAACATATGCCACGACCGATGATTCGAGCGATGGGTCTGGTTAAAAAAGCAGCGGCAATAACCAATGCCAGCTTAAACCAAATTCCGCATGATCTGTCACAGTATATTGTCGATGCTGCCGATGAAGTAATTTCAGGCAAATGGGATTCACAATTTCCTTTGGTGGTTTGGCAAACAGGTTCAGGTACGCAAAGTAATATGAACTGTAATGAAGTCATTGCCAATATTGCCAATCAAAAATTAGGTAATCCATTAGGTTCGCAAAAGCCGGTGCATCCGAATGATCATGTCAATCGTGCGCAATCTACCAATGATTCATTTCCAACAGCGATTCATGTGGCTGCTGCGGTACAAATCAATGAGTTGCTTATTCCAGCAGTAAAACGTTTACGAGACACTTTACATCGCAAATCTGAAGCGTTTGACGATATTGTTAAGATTGGTCGGACTCATTTACAGGATGCAACACCGCTTACATTAGGTCAGGAATTCAGTGGCTATGTTTCACAGCTGGATCATGGACTAAAACGTTTACAACAGGCTTTGGTGTGGCTCTATGAGTTACCACTTGGTGGTACAGCTGTTGGTACAGGTTTAAATGCGCATCCTGAATATGCAGACAAAGCAGCGGAAGAATTAGCCAAACTGACGGGGTTACCATTTATAAGTAATCCCAATAAGTTTGAAGCACTTGCTGGTCGTGATGCTGCTGTATTTGCTTCTGGTTCATTGAAAACCTTAGCTGCGAGTTTAAATAAAATTGCCAATGATATACGTTGGTTAGCAAGTGGACCACGTTGTGGCTTGGGCGAGTTGCGTATTCCTGAGAATGAACCTGGTTCAAGCATCATGCCTGGTAAAGTCAACCCAACCCAATGTGAAGCAATGACCATGGTGGTTGCGCAAGTGATGGGGAATGACACCACGATTAACTTTGCAGGTGCAGCGGGGAATTTTGAACTGAATGTTTATATGCCTGTGATTGCATATAATCTTGTTCAGTCGATTCAATTGCTTGGCGATGCATGTAACAGCTTCGATGAACACTGTGCTGTAGGTATTGAACCAAATCGTGAAAAAATTGATTACTTCTTACATAATTCATTGATGTTGGTAACAGCACTGAATCCTGTGATTGGTTATGAAAATGCCGCTAAAGTTGCCAAAACGGCTTATAAAGAAGATAAGACTTTAAAAGAAGTCGCGATAGAACTTGGCTTTGTCACGGCTGAACAGTTTGATGAAGTAGTACAACCTGAAAAAATGGTACGTCCAAACGCGAAATAATGAGTTGTAAGCGACTATACTATTGATGATTTATTGAGAAAGCATCAGTCGTTTAAAAAAGCACCTTAAGGTGCTTTTTTATTTTGAATTTGGAGGAGTTATAGGACTCGCATTAACCATGTTTCTTCCGAGCTTTATGGTCACTTTTATTATGTGATGACCCTCTAATTGAGCGCCGTTTTCTCAAAATACTGAACAGCAGGTGAACGTGACATATAGGCTAAAGCCTGTTCTGTATCACCTTCATGAAGCGGATTAAACTTTGGAGAGGTCCAACGTAGAGTGGCTTTCCATAGGTATTTAATGGTCGGTAGGTGATCTGTTTTGGTTGCAGTTTTTTCAAACTCTCGAATAAAAGCAAAGAATCCACGGCGCATTAATTTTTGGATTTGTTGATGTTCAGTATCTTGTTGGCCCAGACTACGAGCAAAATCAACGAGGAAGTAAATAAAAAGCGGAAAAATTCCCATCATAATGATTTGTCTGGAAACATAAAAACCTAGCTTTTGTTGTAATAAATGCTCAAACAAATCATAAGCGACACAACGATGTTCAACTTCTTCCGCAAGATGCCAGCGGAATAAATCAGCCATAGCTGGATCTGCTTTATCCCAAGATTTGCTATCAAGCGTCCATTGCCCAATTGTACCTGTAAAGTGCTCGATCGCTGCAATAACACCTACACGAAAGATTAACCAATATTCGTCAAATTTTTTCCCTTTTAAAAAAGGAATTCCTAATGGTTTGTCACCTAATAAAATGTTGAAAACAAGATGGGCACGATTTAATGGTTCTTGTATGTCATAGCCATTTTCTCTTAAAAAGTCTTGTACTTTTTCATGTGCGCGTGCATGTGCAGCTTCTTGACGGACAAAGCCAATAACTTCTTGTTTTAATTTTTCATCTGTAATATGTGGGAGGGTTTTATTAAATACCCGACAAAACCAAAACTCACCCGCAGGCAAAAGCATATTGATACCATTGGCAATATGTGAACATAGTGGATCATCTGGCATCCAACATACAGAAGACTCAGAAAAATCGAAATATACTTTTCTTGCTTTAATTTGATGACTTTCCGTGATCATTGTGGTTATCCAACATGAAACTGTTAAGCGATTAAAAGTTTTTACCATTTAGAATAATTAGCGACCATATCCTTTGAGGACACTTTTTTTGTGATTTTTACTCTTTTGAATAGAAAATATTGCTTTATAAATTTGACGTTATTTATTTAAATTATTGATATTTTTATTTTTTATTTTAAAAATTCAGGAAATAAAGTTGTGAAAATCAATGTGGATAAGATGATATAAAAATAATTTTAATGTATTGAATCAGCTATAGAAATATCAAATTTCTATATTGGAATACTGAAATTTAAACTCAGCGATTATTCAACAAAAAGAAGGATAATTCACGAATTATTAATTGGTTTAGGTTGATGATTTTACTAAGTTTTATTTCATAAGCTCTGCATTGTTTTGGGGGTGTAATATTTGTTTTTTATTTATATATCATATATTTATAATTAAATTTAACCTGGGGTTGCTGTTAGTTTTATCGATTTTATTAACAATTTTTAATTTTATTTTTCAATAAAAATTAATTTATAGTGTCAGCTCAACTTTATAATATTGACTCAGGTATAACATGAATAAAAGAAAAGTTATTACAGTCTTCATTACAAGTGGCATGGTCACTTTTTCCATAGCCGCAACCACACTATCACCAAACCAGAATAACCAGAGTGGAATCATCCCAACAGGCTATGATGATCTGATATTTAGTGTATCCAATGGCAATTGGGTGAAGAATATTTCCTTACCGAATGTAGCAAAAGAAGGTGCCCTAATTACAATTCAATCAACTGCGGGTTATGACAGTGATATTGATTTAAGTAATGTAAATATTGAAAAAAAAGGCGTTCTCACACTAAAGTCTGGAAACAGTTATCGTTTTAAATTTAGTAATGGAAAATGGGAGTTTTATACGCCTGAAACTGCCAATTTTACGCCTGAAAAAAATGGCAATACTATTCCAGTATTTCAACAATCACAGGCTCAATATGTTGTAAGTGATGCTGCTTGGACTGATACAATTCATTTACCGCAAACAGGTCAGAATGGCCAGATTCTTGTGGTTAAGTCTAATGCGCTTAAATCCTCAAAAATTAATTCACAAAATGCTTTATTTCCGAGTACATTGGTTGTCAATAAAAATGATGCATATATCTTTCAATATAATCAAGAACTGAGTAAATGGGTTCCACTGTCTGTTCCGACACGGATTATCAACGTGATCAATGGTAATACTGCGGCATTAAATACGGCTTTACAGAATTTGACTGCACCTAAAACAGAAATTCGTTTTGCTGATGGGGCGTGGGTGTCTTCATTAAAATTACCGCAAATAGCAAACGACCGAGATCGTATCATTGTTAGCTCAACTGCAAGCTGGCAATCAGTGATTGAAAATGAAAATACCAATACTACCGCAACCCTAAAACTCAACAAAGGCAATCGTTACGAGTTCATTTATATTGCAGATAAATCGTATTGGGTTTTGGCTTCGTCTCCTAAAACCGTATTCACTGCAAACACCGCTGCACAAGGTTTTACATTTAAAACCCCTGTTGTTGAAATAACCGCTGATAATGCACAATGGGCACCTGTTGTAAATTTGCCAGCGGCTCAGTCGGGTGACAAGGTCATCGTATCTAATTCTGCGGATACAGCGTTTACAGTTTCAGGTAGCAACATTAGTGCAAGTTTGAAAAAAGGCGATAAAATCCGTTTGATATTCAACAATGGGGTTTGGAACACCGATAGCTATCAGATTGATCTATTGCTTGTGAATAGCCCGGTAGTCAATGACAAACTCGGTGCAACTGCTGCAAAAATTCAAGCCCGTGAAGCACTTAGATTAACCAATGAAGCGCTTGAAAACTCGCAAGCAAAAGCCTACTACAAAGAAGTCGGATACTTGGATTATCGAATCCCTGGAACGACACTCGGTGATGCGATTAATTTAGGACGTTCAGATGCCACCGTACAAGCGGAAAGAACCAGAACAGGTGCTGATGCGATATATACCATTACAGATCATTCTGGTTGCGGTCTCGCCTATGTAAATAGCACACCTAGCAAGTACAACATGATCGGATCACATAACTATGGTTGTGGTATCACTGCAATGCGGCATGAGTTAGGGCATAACATGGGGCTAGGACATAGTTTTGATCGAACCACAGGTTATAACTGGGGATTTGGTCATCCTTTAGGCAGTACCATTATGGGTGGAAATCAAATTGGCTTATATTCAAGCCCAGATATCTATAGTCCTGAATATGGCGTGCGTTTAGGTGAAACTGACAAATTTGATGGCTTAAGAAAAATTAATGAGAATGTTGAAGCTATTTCAAAATTTTTAGTTGCGGTTAATCCATAATGAATAAACGGATATATCTCATTATTTCCGTTGTTTTAACTGTTTTGGTGGTTTCTTTGTTGGCTTGGTTCATCTCAGGTCAACAGGAGACAGCTGATACAGCTAAAGCGATTGCGTCTAAACAAAATGAACAAATCGATCAAGTGAATTCACCGAAACTAAATGCAAATCTTACTGAAACACAAGTATTGCAACGTATAAAAGACAGCCATGCTCGCCGTAAACTTGTAACGCTGGATGAGGACAAATTACGTGCAGGGATTTTCAATCAACAGATGTTCAATTTGAGTACTGTCGATACGGTGTCTATGCATAATCCCGTTCCTTTGACAGATGCACAAAAAAAAGATGGGCGAATATTTCTGAGGAATGATCTATATACCTTAGAGGCGAAGAATGTCGGCGATCAAATCGTGTTTAATGTGTCAGGCTATGGTTTAAACAGACGGGCTGTTATAGAACGTATAGAAGTAGATCCAGGTGAAGATATTGTTAGTTGGTCAGGCTCTCTAGAAGGAGGAGATCAAAATAATGAGAAGTTTCATATTACTCAAACCATTAAAGACAATTTTACCATGGGCACGATTACAGCAGATGGTAAAACCTATACCATTTTGATGAAAAATGGCTATGGATGGGTCAATGACGTTGCCAATGAATCTGCCGCACTTGAGGCAGCGGAAAAGGAGACGGATCATGTACATTAATTTTTTTAATCTAAAGACATGATTTATTCTCTAAACCTGAAGTAGCAATAAAATGAAAATAGTAATTACAGCGTCATAACAAAGATTTAGACACCTCGAAAGGTGTCTAAAATCATCATTTATTTAAAATTATTTACGTACTGAATCAAGTACTTCTTTGTTTGTCACAACTTCTTGTGCTTTTGAATAACTTTCAATCAGTAATTGATAAGCAGGGAAGATTTGAGTGTACACTTGAGCCCATTCAGCAGCATCTTCACGGTTCCAAGTTTGTTGAATTTCTGAAGCAACCGCCGCTGTATCCATCGGTACCGCACCTGCTTGAACCACACGTGCTAAGGTAATTTCTTGTGCCATTTTGCTATACGTACCTGATGCATCAACCACAACAAAAACTTTATAGCCATCAGCAATTGCACTAATCGCTGGAAAAGCCATACACACACTGGTAATCGTACCCGCAATAATCAGGGTCTTTTTACCTGTTGCTTTAACCGCTTCAACGAACTCTTGATTATGCCAAGCATTAATTTCACCTTTACGTGCGACATATTTTGCATGGGGCGCATTTGCGTGTATTTCAGGAATAAGTGGGCCATTGGGGCCTTGAGGAACTGAGGCCGTGGTAATGACAGGAATGTTTGATAATGATGCTATTTTCGCTAAGGCTGCTGCGCGTTGGCGTAGTTCTGTCATTGGCATATCAGCAACGGTTTGAAATAAACCACTTTGATGATCAATTAACAGCATAACGGAATCATTTACATCAATCATTGGGGCTTGGCCATTAAAATTAGCTGGAGTAGACATTTTATATATCCTTAGTTAAGCAATCATTTGCTGTTTTTAATACTAACAGTAGGACAAACATTGAATTATGCTATTTATATGACATATTGTCTTATGTAGAGAACAGTTGCGATATTTAAGGGGATATGATGAAAGACTTAAATGACCTGTATTATTTTACCAAAGTGATTGAATATGGCGGCTTTTCAGCTGCAAGTAATGCGTTGGGCGTGACCAAATCATTGTTAAGTCGAAGAGTTGCGGAATTGGAAAACCGTTTAGGAGTAAAACTACTCAATCGAACCACCAAAAGAATTTCGATTACAGATGTCGGGAACATATATTTACAACACTGTAAAGCAATGCTTGTGGAAGCTGAATCAGCTGATGAGGCAATCGCACTGTTAAGCGCAGAGCCGACTGGAATTGTAAAAATTTCTTGTCCTACAAATTTATTGCATATTAATGTCAGTAAAATGTTGAATAAATTTTTAGCACGTTATCCGAAAGTTAAATTGCATGTGGAAGCGACAAATAGAAAGGTAGACTTGTTTAATGAACGTTATGACGTTGCAATTCGAATCAGACCCTTACCTTTAAAAGATAGTGATTTGATTGTACGTAGCCTATCCATTTCAAAACAATTTATTGTCGCAAGCCCTGATTTGTTGAATCAAAATTTCTTGATTAAAACACCAGGAGAATTAACAAGATTGCCTATTTTAATGATGGAGTCTTTGTCCTTTGAATATCATTGGGATCTTTATAATTCTAATAATGAATTATATGTGGTTAAGGATGAGCCGAGGCTAACCACTACTGATTTAAGTGCATTGCATTTAGCGACCTTAGATGGCTTGGGAATTGCAAAACTACCGGAATTAATTATTGCTGAAGACTTAAAAGCGGGCAGGCTAGTTAAAGTGATTCCTGAGTGGGAACCGATGCCAGAGCTTATTCATTTGGCCTATACTTCTAGAAGAGGTCTATTACCATCGGTAAAAGCTTTAATCGAGTTTTTGGTCACTGAGTTTGACCAGGTTTAGTTCTTTACAAGAATCAGCTTTATTCGCCCACCAGAATCTTTGATCGACAACAGGTGAATACTGCAATTGGCATTGAATAAACTGTCATAATTGTTAAAATGCATTTCTTTCGCTGTTTTCATGTTGTTTTTATTTTGTATTTAGGCTGCAAGATGATCAATAACGTTATAATAAACAGTATTTTAATTAAGGATTTTTTAATGTTATCAATTTATTTAACAGATGTTCAGGAAAATGTGCAGTTTAAAGATTACCCTGGTGAGCACCCTGTTAAATTTATTTTAAATTTCAAAAAGATTTTTCCAAGTGTAATGGAAATTTTACTCCCAGTACTTCCTGATGATGAAGACTTGGATAAAATGACTTGGGAATCCACAACTGAAGATTTTGAGATTTTTAAGAAACTCCTTACAGGTTGGGGCGTGATTGAGTTACGTTTACAAGCGATTAGCCAATATAAAAATAAAAATTTTGCAGATCAATTGCTTAAACAAGCTCAAGCCAAACGTAAAGAATTTGCAAAAAAGCAGCAACAATTGTCTACGGTTGAACTGGACTACTTATTTATGCATGAAACACATGCATTGATTGACGCTGAATTGGTTGAGTTAGGTGAAAAATTCTATTTACCTACTTTGCGAGATATTTGGAAAAACACTGTACCCGCCAAAGTGCTGAATGCTAATTTCTAGTCAAAAATTAGCAATAGATTGAAATGCTCAAATTCATGCATAAAAGGCAGTTTAAAACTGCCTTTTATTTTTTATTCTCTGTTTAAGTTCTTTAAATTGTAGGCCCAAGCGTATAAAACATAAAAAATAGAATAAATATTGAACTGATGATACTTAATATATTTAAAACTTTCATTTTTTAACCAATTGCGATATCTAAATTTTGAGTGGAAACATTTTTAATGCTTGGATTTTATTCGGCAGTTGTTTAAGCATGATGACAATGATTTAAATGAGGTCATTCATTTAGCAAGTCTTTATGATTTGATTTTAAATGTTGGTACTTCTTATTCAATCTTCTTTATTACGCGTTTGTACGATAAAACTTCTGATTGTGGCTAAAATTATCTCAGTCTTCGTTATGAAAGTCGAAAATAGATTCGCTATTATCCTTCATGCTTTACGATGTATACATCTCATGCTCAATTTTAACCTACAACGCAAGCCAGTTATGAAATGTCAACAGCCCCTTATATTTCTCCTAATTCACTTTTGCTTAGAAACATATGACAAAAGTAGATATTTCTAGCAAGTTTTTTTATGTTGTAATACTTTTGATTTTAATCAATTCATACTTGTTATGATTTTTTAAAATATCTTGATAATCTTTTTTAAAGTATCGGATTTCCCCGGGGATATATCCAAGGATATTCAGCAATGTCGAATAATTTTTTAGATTTAATTCATAAACGCCGTACAATTTATGCGATTGGACGTAATGTTAATCAATCTCCTGAGCATTTTACTGATTTGATTCAGCAAGCGATCAAGCAAAGTCCATCTTCTTTTAACTCGCAATCATCTCGTGCAGTGATCTTGTTTAATGCTGAACATGAGAAGTTCTGGAACTTTGTAAAAGTTCAACTGAAAGCTTATGCCAAAGATGAAGCGAGTGCCTTAAAAACAGAGACTAAAATGGACAGCTTTATCGCAGGCTTTGGTACCGTTCTTTTCTTTGAAGATTTAGAGGTGATCCAAAACTTACAAGAAAAATTTCCAGCTTATGCAGAAAACTTTCCGATTTGGGCTGAACACTCTACAGCAATCGCACAATTTTCAACGTGGACAGCCTTAAATAGTGACGGTATTGGTGCATCCTTACAGCACTATAATCCAATTGTCGATGAACAAGTTCATGCGGAATGGGATATACCTAAAACTTGGAAACTTCGTGCACAGTTGGTATTTGGTTCAATTGAAGCGGCGGCGGCTGAAAAGGCCTATATCGATGATGCTGTGCGTTTTAAAGTGTTTAAATAATTGTTTTATTTTCTCTAGCTTCTTGGCTTGCTCAGCCAAGAAGCTTTGGTATTGAAAAGGCTAATCAATCTATTGATCTAATTATACAAAGTGTCGGTTATCTGGACCCAATTTCAATTCGCAGATTGTTTAGAAAGAAAATCGGCTTAACACCCTTAGAATATCGTTGTAGATTCAGTCGTCGGGTATAAGCTTTTCAATTGAATTTAGCTTGAAAGTTGAGCTGGTGCTATTTACTCACTAAAAGCTGAGGCGACGATGGATGCTTTTTTAAGTTTTATTGATCATTGCTATATAACAAACAAATCATTAAAAAAGAAAACGATTTCCAAAAAAGTGCTAAAGAGGCTTTGATTTAAAATTTAAATGTACTATAGTAAAGCTAGAAAAGTTGAGTAATATGCTTGGTTTTTATGCAGTTGATTCTTTATTTCAAGTTAAAGATCTACAGTTAAAAGCAAACTTATACTTTTTTCTATCTCTCTCAATATGAGCAATCAATTGTGTTAAGAAGCAGTGGTCTGTTGCTGGCATTTGCGACAGTATTTTTACAGCTTGCGGTTTTTTTACAGCCGTTATTACCTGAGCAGTATCAAATTGCTCCGGTCTGTGAAGACATCACTCAAGCTTTATTGCGACCAACACATGCACATCTTCATCATGAGCAAGAATCTAGTTTTATTCATCACTATTTGCATTTAGATCAAGCCCAGCAAGCAAGCAGTTCAAGTCATGATCATCATGATATTAACCATCAATGTCAGTATTGTGTGGTATATGGCAATTTAGTGATGCCACCAGAAATTGGCGTAAAAGAAATTTTAGTGCGTATCCAAGTACGTTTAATGGCTTATGTTGAAAACTTTCAGCATGTCTATTTTAAATTACAACGCCTGTTTCTGATTCCTCAAGGGCGAGCCCCACCTGTAGTCTTTGCATAACACATTCACCGATCCATAGGTTTAGCATTTTTAAATAAAGGCTTTAAAGCCATGCGATCGTATTTCGAATTTATTGTGTAGAGAATGATCATGATTTTTCAAAATTTCCTCGATTTGCAGGAAAGCAGCCTTTGCATGCTATTTTTAGCATTGTTTAAAAATACAGCAAAAAGAAAACAACAGATTGTACTGAATGTTCAGGCGTATGCTGAGTTTGTACAACAAAAAATGTTTATCAATGTATTCAAAACTCAATCTTTACCAACTTTACCAATGAATAAGGTGATGTCATGGATCTAGGATTAACTGCTTTAGAATTGGCGCGTATTCAGTTTGCTTTTACTGTTTCTTTCCATATTATTTTTCCTTCAATTTCTATCGGGCTTGCAAGCTTTTTAGCTGTGCTTGAATGGCGCTGGTTAAAAACTCAAAATCCTGTTTACCAAGATTTATTTAAATTCTGGGTGAAAATTTTTGCTGTCGCTTTTGGGATGGGCGTGGTTTCTGGTGTGGTGATGAGTTATCAGTTTGGAACAAACTGGAGTGAATTTTCACGTGTTGCAGGCTCGGTAACTGGTCCATTACTGGCTTATGAAGTGCTGAGTGCATTTTTCTTAGAAGCTGGTTTCCTTGGCATTATGCTCTTTGGTTGGGGACGGGTAGGTCCTCGTGCGCATTTCTTTGCAACAGCTATGGTGGCCATTGGTACCTGTATTTCAATGTTTTGGATTTTATCTTCAAACAGTTGGATGCAAACACCACAAGGCTTTAGCATCGAAAATGGGATTATCGTGCCGCAAGATTGGTTTGCAATTGTGTTTAACCCCTCATTTCCTTATCGTTTAGCCCATATGGCTGCAGCAGCATTCCTTGTTTCAGCCTTACTGGTGGCTGCAACTGCTGCTTGGCATTTATTAAAAGGACGCCGTGACGCATTAATCAAAAAATCGTTCTCTATGGCATTGTGGATGATTCTGATCCTTGCACCATTACAAGTTCTCATCGGTGATAATCACGGTCTAAATACCTTAAAACATCAGCCTGCTAAACTTGCAGCGATTGAAGGGCATTGGGAAACCAACAAAGGTGAGGGCATGCCGCTATATCTGTTTGGTATTCCAGATATGCAGGCAGAAGAAACCAAATATGCTATCGGTATTCCAAATCTTGGTAGCTTAATCATGACCCATACGCTGGATGGAGAGGTAAAAGGCTTAAAAGAGTTTGCACCTGAAGATCGTCCTAATTCTACCGTGGTGTTCTGGAGTTTTAGAATCATGGTTGGAATGGGCATGCTGATGATTCTACTTGCCGTGATGGCATTGTTTCTACGTAAAGGCGGCAAGCTTTATGAAAACAAATGGTTACACCGTTTTGCTTTTGCTATGGGACCTTCAGGATTTATTGCCTTGCTTGCAGGCTGGTTTACCACAGAAGTTGGTCGTCAACCGTGGGTGGTATATGGAGTGATGCGAACCAAAGATGCTTTATCTCCAGTTTCGGCGGAACAAGTCGGCCTCACTTTAATTATTTTCGTTGTGGTGTATTGCATCGTATTTGGCATCGGCATTTACTATATGTTGAAATTGATGCACAAAGGTCCACAATTTATCTACGCCACACCAGAAAGTGTAGCGCATAGTGAAGAAGCGGTTATTTTGGCCTCTAAACGTCCATTGACGAGTGTTGAAGATAGCGTTGATTCCAATGAACAGGAGCGTAAATAATGATTGATTTATCTCTGATTTGGATTGTCATTATCGCCATTGGTGTATTCATTTATGTGGTACTAGATGGTTTTGATTTAGGGATTGGGATTTTATTTCCCTTTGTTAAGGATCAACACGAACGTGATGTGATGATGAACACCGTTGCGCCTGTTTGGGATGGTAATGAAACCTGGATGGTACTGGGCGGTGCAGCATTATATGCGGCGTTTCCAATGGTCTATGCCACTGTATTATCCGCGTTATATATGCCAGTTATCCTTATGGTGATTGCTTTAATTTTCCGTGGTGTGGCTTTTGAGTTTCGTTTTAAAGCCAATCGAACCAAGCATTTATGGGACAAAGCATTTATTGGTGGTTCAATTCTTGCTAGCTTTTTCCAAGGGATGATTCTTGGTGCATATATCCAAGGGATTAAAGTTGAAAATCATATGTATGCAGGTGGTGGTTTAGACTGGTTATCGCCGTTTACTGTGTTTACAGGTATTGGTGTTGTTGTGCTTTACGCAGCATTGGGTTGTGGGTGGTTAATTTTTAAAACTGAACTTGATTTACAAGATCGTATGTATCAGTTGATGCCTAAATTAATCGTTGCTTTGTTTGTTATCTTTGGGGCAGTCAGTATTTATACCCCGATGGCGCATCCTGAAATTGCAGCACGCTGGTTTAGCCAACCACAATTGATGTATTTTAGTCCCGTACCAATATTGGTGGTGCTGTTTACTTTCCTAGTACTTCGCGCATGTAAAAAGCGTTATGAACTAAGCCCATTCCTTTATACCTTGGCTTTGGTTTTCCTTGCTTATACTGGGTTTATCATCAGTTTGTGGCCTTATGTGATTCCGCCATCAGTGACTATCTGGGAAGCTGCTGCGCCACAAAGCAGTCAATTGTTTGCTTTAATTGGCGCATTGATTTTAATTCCAATTATTTTGATCTATACCGGGCTTTCATATTGGGTGTTTCGAGACAAAGTTCGAATTGGTGATGAAGGTTATCACTAAACTTAAAAGTAGCATGTTTAATCTTTTAGCTTGAGTGAAAAATAGCCTAAGCAAGATTAAACATGCAGTAGGGTAAAATTTAAAGGTTTAAATGAGGTAAGCAAGTATGAAACTATCTCAAACGCAATGGTTTGTCGTGTTATGGCTAGGTGGATTTCTAACATTGGCACTTATTGCTGGTTTTTTTAGAATGTTGATTCAGTTGGCCTACTAAGGTTTTGCTAAAGTAAAAATGAGGAACGCAGTTCCTCATTTTTTGTTTTTTCATTAACTATTGAGATAATAGACTGAAATAAAAATATGAATCACAGTAATGGCAACAATGACAATAATCTTAAAATAATAAAATAGCCTAAGCAAGATTATAGGAATGCAATTGGATTTTATCTTTTATAATGACATAAAAAGTACTTTATCTAATTTAAACTGGATTTTATGTCATGTTTGGATCATTTTTCTTGCCAAGATGAATGGTTAAATACCGATTCATTATGATCAATGTTTTCATTATCCATAATATATAAATGGCTGGCATTGTTGAATTTTAGTTTTTGAGTATATTTAGAAAGAAATAGGGTTCTAATTGACGAATTTCTGTGGGTTTAAGACCCGCATCTAACAAGTATTTTTCTCTATTTTCGAGAACATCACGGACATCCTTAATACATGCTCTGGCTTGATCTAGGTTTAGTCCAAAGGCATTGCTACGACTGATAAGGTTGTCATAGCTTCCAAACCGCCCATCATTGCCTAAAACCAGAGCATGTTCATTTGGAAATGAGCTTGGCATACCATGAGGTAAAACATCAAAAAGCGGGCTTAGGGCATAATGTTGCTTTTTCATGTCATACATTAAAAAACCATGATTTTTTAAATGATCGTCAGTATTGCTAATCATGACATTCAGCACCATCCGCTTATAGAGTTCTTTTTGATTACTGATAGCATCAAAACAAATCTGACTACAGACTTTGGCAATACTCATATAGGACATTTTAGGATCATCTATACGAATTTTCTGAATATTGAGCAAACTATTGGCACTGATATAGTGTTTTTTACGTTCAGGGCAGTTTCGATCAAAGCGTTCAACTAAGAGAATAGGGCGACCGGCACATTCTGTTAGTTCAGCATTACATGTATTGAGCCCCATGTCTCGTGCCATATTCAGCGAAGCATATTCAACTTTACAGGTATCAAACAAATCATCACTTTTATTAAATTTGGCAATCCATTCCTTATTCTTATACATCACAAGGGTTTTGGGTCTGGCTCCGCCCATTGAAGCCCCGTTATATAACAGCTTATTTAATTCGAGTTGCTCAAGTTTCATCTCAAACGGATCTCGTTTTTTTTCGATGAGTTCAGTAATTTGTATAAAAGTTTCTAATTCTTCATATTGAATGATATTTGAATTGTTTTTTATATGCGATTTAGACAAGCTTCCAACAATACAGCCTACTGAATTTCCTTGTGAAGCGAGTAACCATTCCAATTGATTTAATGGTGTTCTACGGTGTAAGGCATTGGTTAAGCGTTTACCCCAATTGTCTGGTGTTGCATCTGCAAGTACACCAAAACCATCTTTAGAAATAGTTTCATATGGTTTGTTATAAGACTGAAAGCTTAGATTAAGTGGATCTAAAGGGAAGGCATCTGCACGTTGTAAGTATGATTGACCATAAAGAAAGCGATAAATCGGCTTTTCATAAGAATAGTGTGCAGCAATTGTTGGCTGGGAGCCTGTATCTATGAAAACATAACATCCTTTAACTTCATCCATGTTCATTTACCTATCAGAAATCATCACTAATCACAGACTGTTTCTTTAATCTTGCACGTACTGAACTATTACGATTTTCGAGTGCTAAACCAACTTCATCCAACTCAGGATTCGCGAGTGAGCCTAGGGTATGTTCAAGGCCAAAGATCACTAAAACTGAAATCACATTTTTTAGGCTGGTACTTGGATCACCTTTTTCCATACGTGAGATCGTTCGGTTATCTACATGAATGCGATTGGCCAAATCATGAATGGTCATATTACGTCGAAGTCGGGCTTTTTTGATATTTGTCCCAATTTGAGTCAACATGTCTTCCACACCATCAAGCATAAAATTATGCGCCGAAGTTCTCATAGCAATATCATCCAAAACATGACATAAAATGTATACTATCATGGTTAACATGGATTTTATGTCTTATTTTTATAATTTGAGTTCAATGTATTGATGCTGAATGGAATAGTTAAGTAGCTTAATTTCACCTACTAGAATGAAGAAAATCATCAAAAATCGGGATGATAGTACATGAGCGGCTTAGCCGCATGCTAAATCCAATCGTTTACAAAATAGCCTAAGTAAAAATTTTAGAAATTTCTTCTCTTAAATAAATATGCCTAGAATTTTCATTTAGCGCACCGTGCCAATAAATTCCCATATTTAATACAGGTAGATCAATAGGATGCTCAAAAATATTGATACTTTGATCAACTTGTAAATGTGCCAGTATCTGCTTTGGAATGGTTAACATCGCATCAGGATATTGTGCTAAAACTTGCAGGGCAGTTGAATAATGCTGACAACGCATAAAAATCTGACGACGAAATTGCGCTTGATTTAAATATATATCCTCTAAAAGCAAACCAGTACGGCGTGAAGAAACACCGATATGAGGTGATGCAAAATACTGTTCAGAATTGATATTTGTATGCTGAGAACAAATCACAAAATGATCTTGAACCAAATTTTGATAATTAATTTTATCGCCATAATTTTGTTCTAGATCAATGACAAAATCGACTTGTTGAGCAGCTAAATCAGCAATTACATTTTTGCGGTCAAGCTTGGTACTTAGAAACTGAATGGTTAAATTCAATTTTTGAAAATGATAAATCAATTTAGGAAAAATAATCGGTTCAATTTCATCATGTATTGCAATACGTAAGGTTTGTACTGAACTGGGATCAAACTGTTGTTTTTGTTTTGAGATATTTTGAAAAGCAAATAAAGCATTTTGTACAGATGGATAAATCTGTTCAGCAAAAGGTGTAGGCAGCATTTTACTCCCAGCGCGAACAAATAAATCATCTTGCAAATGCTGCCTAAGTCTTTGTAAAGCATGACTCGCAGCAGACTGAGTAATGCATAAAATTTTTGCCGCTTTTGAAATATTTCTTTGCTCATAAATGGTGATAAAAAGTGGATATAAATTAATATCAATATGATTGAAAATCGACATATCAAGATTGGTTTTATTATGAAGCATATTCATAGTGAGGTATTGAATTAAATCATTTGGTTCATAATAGGTTTTCAGCTAAGGTAAAGTAAAGAGTCACTATTCAAATATTTATCCATATATTTATCCATATATTTACAGGAAGATAAGCATGTTTGAACTTTCAGCACGTGCGCAAGAATTTGTAGAACGTACCAAAGCCTTTATTAAAAATGAAATTGAACCTGTAGAAGCTGATTTTTGGAATGAAGTCCATCATCTGAATCAAGGCGGTGATTGGACAAAATGGCAATGGCCAGCACAACTTGAAGTCCTGAAAAATAAAGCAAAAGCTGCTGGACTTTGGAACATGTTTCTACCAGATCCAGTATTAGGTGCAGGTTTATCTGTACAGGAATATGCCCATATCGCAGAACTGTCAGGCCGTAGTTTAATCGCACCCACAGTATTTAATTGTAATGCTCCAGATAGTGGCAATATGGAAGTGCTATGGCGTTATGGTTCAGATCAACAAAAACAACAATGGCTTAAGCCGTTATTAGAAGGAAAAATCCGTTCAGTATTCTGTATGACTGAGCCAGCAGTTGCTTCGTCGGACGCAACCAATATGCAGGCAACTGCAGTGGTAGATGGTGATGAAATCGTATTGAATGGTCGTAAATGGTGGTCTTCAGGTTTGGGAGATCCAAATGCTAAAATTATTATTTTTATGGCGCATACGCCTGATGAAAGCAAAGATCGTCATCATCAACATTCCATGGTTTTAGTGCCTGTAGATACTCAAGGCGTGACCATTGAACGTATGTTACCCGTGTTTGGTGATTATGATGCGCCACATGGTCACGGCGAAATTAGTTTTAATCAAGTTCGTGTACCTGTAAGTAATTTTATTGGTGGTGCTGGACAAGGGTTTGAAATTGCACAAGGGCGTCTAGGTCCGGGTCGTATTCATCATTGTATGCGATGCATTGGTGCTGCTGAAAAAGCATTAGAATTAATGATTGATCGAGGAATGAGTCGAACTGTTTTTGGTAAAGAAGTGCTTAAATTAGGTGGAAATTTAGAACGTGTGGCAGATGCTCGTGTTGCGATTGATCAAGCACGACTGTTAACCCTGTATGCGGCGTATAAAATGGATACTCAAGGGACTATGGCTGCGCTTACCGAGATTTCAGCCATTAAAGTTGTTGCACCTTCAGTTCTTGAAAAAGTAGTTGATATGGCCATTCAAATTCATGGTGGCATGGGCGTATCACGAGATACACCTTTAACAGGATTCTTTGCTCAAGCCCGCAGTTTACGTTTAGCGGATGGCCCAGATGAAGTGCATAAAGGGATGATTGCAAAATTAGAATTAAAAAAACGAGGTTATGGCTCGCGTAAAAAATAACAATTTGCTGATAAAAAATAACTGCTTTATGTTAGAGGTGTTATATATAAAGTAGTGAGCAAGTGAAGTTTTTAGTTAAAAGTATCATTCTTTAGAGATGTATGGTTTAAAACATAAGATTCAGGGAAATAATATGTCAGTCATTGATATTGGTGGAAATATACGTGAAGGCGAGGAGCTGGACATTCGTGCTGTCGGAAATTGGCTCATTGAAAATGGATCTGAAATTTCAGGCAATGTAGAAGTGACTCAATATTCTGGCGGAGCTTCAAACTGGACCTATCGTTTAAAATATGACAATGCTGATTTAATTTTACGTCGTCCACCCAAAGGGACAAAGGCGAAATCTGCACATGATATGGCGCGTGAATATCATGTACAAAAATGGCTTGCACCATACTACCCAGTTCTTCCTGAAATGGTCGCGCTGTGTCAGGATGAATCCGTAATTGGTTGTGACTTCTATGTGATGAAACGCATTGAAGGTATTATTCCGCGTGCCAAACTGCCCCCTGAGCTGAATTTTACTCAACAGCAAGTGCATGAATTATGTATTAATGTCTTAGACAAGCTGATTGAATTACATCAAGTTCCATATCAAGGCACCGAACTCGAAAAACTTGGAAAAGGTGATGGGTATTGCCGTCGTCAAGTTGAAGGTTGGGATGCACGTTATGAAAAGGCGCACACCATCAATGTGCCGAGTTTTAAATTTGTACGTAAATGGCTTAATGAAAATATTCCTGCTGACTCAAACACGTGTTTGATTCACAATGATTGGCGTTTTGATAATGTCATTCTTGACCCTAAAAACCCAACCCAAGTGATTGGTGTATTGGATTGGGAAATGGCAACCATTGGTGATCCTCTTATGGATTTAGGTTCTGCTTTGGCCTATTGGGTGGAAGATACAGACAACCAAATTTTTAAATCAACCCGTCGCCAGCCTACACATTTAAAAGGGATGCTTACCCGTAAAGAAGTGGTTGAATATTATTTAGAAAAAACCGGATTAAAACCTGATAATTGGGCATTCTACGAAGTATTTGGTATTTTCCGTTTAGCTGTAATCGCACAGCAAATTTATTATCGTTACTATCATAAACAAACAGATAATCCTGCTTTTAAAGATTTTTGGATTGTGATTCATGCCTTACATATTCGTGCATTAAAACTTATCGGTTTACAAAAAATTGAAGCCAATGAAGTTGCACAGAAATATCTTGAAAAATTTAAGGAAATTTTAGGAAAATGACCACAATCTACCTCGTTCGTCATGGACAAGCGTCATTTGGTGCAGAGAGTTATGACAAACTTTCACCCAATGGCGAGTTACAAGCCAAACTATTGGGGCAATATCTCGATAAAATTTTGAAAGAAGAGCCTTATGTGGTTGCAGGTTCAATGTTACGCCATCAGCAAACAGCAAGTTTTGCTTTGGCTGAAAGTTTTTCCGATGCTCAAATTGTGACTGACCATCATTGGAATGAATTTAACCACCAACAAGTTTTTGCTCAATATGATCCGCGTTTTAATCAACCGCATCTACTTCAACAAGATGTTGCCAAAGAAAAAAGTCCACGTGCCTATTTGGCAAAAATTTTTGAAGGGGCAATTGACCGTTGGACTGGTGGTGAATATCACCATGAGTATGACGAATCTTGGCCAGATTTTAAAAACCGTGTAGAAACGGCTTTACAGAATTTATGTGATGAGTTAGTGAAAACCAAACCTCGCTATGCAATCGTATTTACTTCTGGCGGAGTTATTTCAGTTGTTGCAGGAAAACTCTTGGAGTTAAGTGCCAATAAAACCTTTGCATTGAATTGGGCAATTGCCAATACCAGTTTAACGACATTAAGACTGGTGGGAAATGAACCGCAATTACTGAGTCTGAATGAACATCATTTTATTAAGGCTGAAGATCCGCAATTATTGACGTGGATTTAAAGTCGCACTTTTAGAAATATAAAAACAGTTTAAGGAATTTGTCATGGCAAAAACCATTTTAATCACAGGCGCAAGTTCTGGAATTGGTGCAGGAATGGCACGAGAATTTGCGCAAAAAGGTTATAACTTAGCCGTCTGTGCGCGTCGTTTAGAGCGTTTAGAAAGCTTAAAACAAGAGTTGGAGTCTAAATATGGTATCAAAGTAATTGCCAAAACTTTAGATGTGACCAACTATGAGCAAGTTTTTCAAGTCTTTCGAGCTTTTAAGCAGGACTTTGGTAAGCTCGATCGTATTATTGTCAATGCAGGTGTTGGTGATGGTCGTCGTATTGGCATTGGTAAATTTGAGATTAACCGTGCAACTGTAGAAACCAATTTCATTTCTGCATTGGCACAGTGTGAAGCCGCTGTTGAAATATTCCGTCAGCAAAAGTTTGGTCATCTGGTTGTGATTTCTTCTATGAGTGCACTTCGTGGTATGCCTAAACACTTGACTGCATATGGCGCAAGTAAAGCTGGTGTAGCTGCTTTAGCGGAGGGGATACGTGCTGAATTAATTGATACGAAAATTAAAGTTTCTACGATTTTCCCTGGTTATATTCGTACTGAAATTAATGAAGGGGCAAAAAACCTGCCGTTTGAGGTCGATGTTGAAACAGGTTCTCATTTATTGGTTAAAGCAATTGAAAAACAACCTGTTAAAGCTTATGTACCACAATGGCCTTGGTTACCGATAGGCCTAGCCATGAAAATATTGCCATTAAAAATTGTAAATAAACTCGGTTGAGTTTTGTTCAGTTTTAAAAGACCCAGCAAGGGGCTTTTTTATTGCATTGCATAGATAAAGCTTTAAAATCTAACTGGATAAAAAATAATGAGAATTTTAACATGTTTATCGTATTGGGTTTCTTCCTGACCAGCTTTTTAGTTTTTCTTGCGCGTATCTTGTATCTCTTCTTTTTTGAAAAGCACTGTGAAATTCAACAATGTCTGATGCAAATCGATGATATTCAAAAGTTAATGTATCTTGGTATTATTTTAATCGGGACCTATAATGCCTATTTGATGACCAAAAGTAGAAAGTATGCGGTTTTAATTTTTGAGTTTATTGGTACATTTATATTTGCTTTTGCCTTAAATTTTGTTGATTTAGCCCAATAGCAACTTGGCCATACAATTAAGTAAAATCGACATTGAACTTTATGATTTTAATACTGCGACAAGCTATATCTGACTCTGACTGATTTTGAGATAGCTTTGTTGGATTGGTACTCGAATATGCTTTTAAAAATCTCTACCATTGTTCTCGTTCCCGCATTAATTCTTCAAGGTTATCGCGTCAAGAAAAATACACTTCGATTAGCTGAACCTCAAGGATTGCGAAAAGGTGTTATAGGACAAGGAAAAGCACTATCTATTTTAATTTTGGGTGACTCTGCTGCCGCAGGTGTGGGGGTTGAAGATCAACGTGAAGCCTTATTGGGGTGTTTACTCGATGAATTAGCCTCTAATTTTGAAGTCACTTATCAATTAGAAGCGAAAACGGGGGATAGCACCTTAGAAATTTTGCAAAGAACCAAACAATTAGACAATCAGCAGTTTGATGTTGTGATTACATCGGTTGGAGTAAACGATGTCACAAAACTTATTTCACCACAAAAATGGATTCAGCAACAAAGGGGGCTTTATACAGAAATTGAAGCTAAGTTTTTGCCAAAGATGATTTTAGTTACGGGTGTCCCCCCAATGAATCTGTTTCCAGCATTACCAAATCCACTGGGATGGTTGTTTGGACAGTATTCGAGTGCAATGAATCAGAAGTTAGCCCAATTCATCGAAAATAAAATCAATTATCAATTGATTCGTTTTGATTTAGCCCATTTTAAAACTTTAAATTTACAAATGGCACGTGATGGTTTTCACCCGAGTCAGGAAATTTATCAAATTTGGGCAAAACAAATTTCACAGTGTATTTTTAAAAAATTTAGCTAATACAACGTTCAAATATCTATCTTTGACTATAACAAAAGACTAAAAGTACGATTCAAAAAAGTATCAACGCCATTCATAAAATATTATTTTGTTGATTTCATTAGAAAAAACTAATTAACTAAAATCACTATCTTGTATCTTTACACTGAATGTTTTCTTTTTCTTTGTAATAGTTTAAAGCAATATCTAAGTCTGAAAGTAATTTAGCTTCAGTATAGTTCTCTGGATTTAATTTAAGTAAATTTGGCATGTAATTCGATTTGTATTCTTTAGGATAATCTTGACATATGATTCTGGTCTTATCATCCAATGTCGTATTTGGATCATCAAGTTGATCAAGATATTTACTAATCATTTCATCTGATTGTTCAAATTGTGCAGTGAGGGTAGGTCGATCTGTTTGCGCAGTTGTGTGCTGCTCAGGCTCTTTATTGCAAGCAGACAGGGCAATGACCAAGAATAATGCTGTAAAAAGTTTAATGTTCATAACGAATTGATTTTTAATGTTAAGAAAAAGTTTTCGGTTGTATAAAGTCAGTTAATATTTAGATAAATCTTAAAGAACCTTAACTATCAAATATATTACCGAGATATGCAATGATTTTTATTACCATATCTTGAAATTGTTACAAATTCAAGATATTTGATGATTTTATTTGAACTTTCCGATTAAAAACAGCACATCGCCAAGTTTTGTATTTTTTATATGGGTGGAATTGACGCAACGACTTTTATTAGAACTAAGAATGTTGATTAAGGCTTTGTTCTATATGAAATTTATAGTAATTTTTTAAAACCAGTAATCACAGCAGAAATAAAAATTGCCCTCGTCATAAAAATATTTGATACAAAATAGCATTGTCAGAATGTTGTTAAAATTTATTTAAAAATAATAGCTTAGAGGTAAAGTTGAAAAAATCAGCTAATGTGTTGTGTTAAATAAATTTTTTGTAAGGTTTATTTCTGATCTCAACCTGAGTATCTTATCCCCAAAATATTAAGAGGGTATTTCATGAAAAAAATATTCATTATTGCTTTAACAACCTTAGCATCAAGTTTCTCCTTTGCAGAGAACTTACAGTGTGAAAAAAGCTATGAGATTTTTAATAAGCAAGCTGACAAGGAAGTCGAAATACTAAAAAATGGTTCACTTGATGATGTTCTAAAATTTTATGATCAGATTGAATATGACCGTAAACTTAAATCCAAGCATCAAGGAAAAACCTTTTCTTCAGCTGACTGGATCAGTGATGCTGAGTATAGAGAAGACATTAAAACAATACAGGATTTAGCTAAAGATGGTTCTTATAAAAGTATAGATTCTTCCTTTTTAAAACCAAAGTTAAATTATATCTCCAGTGTAGGTGAAATTTGTGTTGTTCCTATGCGATTACAAGATGAATTTTTCAAAAAACCTATGCTGACTGAGGCGGACGTTATTTTTGTACGCGACATTCAAACAAATGAATGGCGAAGATTTATTTATTTAGGCGTTGAAAATAAAAAGGATTTTAATGAATTTTTCCCTGATTTTCCTAAAAATGTAAAGCTTGCTCAAATGTTAATTGATAACAAAAATTTTGCAGAGAGCACTTCAGAATTTGGTTTGTTAATGCTTGAAGAGATGGGTGTTGAGATCACAACTGAGATGAGGGAAATGATGAGAAATCAAACAGAGCCTTTTAGAGTTAAGTTAAGTGCAAATGGCTACTGAGTTTTATTGTGTTTGTCGCATTTAAACCACCTGCGGGTGGTTTTATATTAAAGAAAGATAGATACATATGAAATTATTTTTACTGCTATTTACACTACTGTTAAGTCTGAATATTTTTGCTGATGTTAATGGTTCAAAAACGCAACTTAAACCGATAGAAACCCTTGAAGCTTTATTATTGAATGCGGGTATTATCAACCAAGATTATAAAATTGTAGATAATCAGGCTTTTGATGATTATCTGCATAAAGTATTTTTAAAACAAATAAATCAAGGTCTACCTTATAAGATCAATAAATTTGTTGAATTAAAGAAGATTCAAATAGAAGGGAGAAATTTGCTTATTTATAATGAAATTGATAATGCTTCAATAAAGTATATCCCTGACTTTCAGACTGATGAAATCCAATCAAGACTTAAATGGGAAATTTGTAACGATGATTTTGGTTCAAGTCGGGTTTTTAGACAGGCAGAAGGATTGAACGTAATTCACTTTTTTGGTAGTCAGCAGGATCCTGAATTGTTTAAATTTGGTATTTTTTTAAAGGAATGTGATGACGTATATCTTTAATATAATTTTAGCTTGAAGCATAAATAATATTGATTCATTTTATAGATCTGCATAGACAATTTAGAGGATTAAACAGCAAGCTTGTTTATCAATTGCACTCAGATAATGAACATCTTAAAAGACCTGTCAGTTTTCCTAAATTGGAAAAGTAATTTACAGGCTTAAGTAATTATTTTTAAAAGATAATACATAGTTACAAACGCTCATTTTCTGAATTGATTTTGAGCGTTTGAGGTTTGTATTTCCTGTTTATTCCAATTTACACAATATCAGTAGCGATGTCTTAAATGGTATAGAAATTTTTCTGATATATCATTGTGAGGATTAATGCCAGCATTGTACAAAGCATAATAATCATTGATAGATTCATAAGTGGATTAAAATTAAAGCTATGACTGATCGGCACCACAATTAAGCAAATTAAGAATTGAATAGCACCTTGAAGTGCACTTGCAGTACCCGCACGTTGACCTTGTTGAGATAATGCCAATGCATTACTGTTTGCACTTACCAATCCAAGACCTGCGACAAGACCAAACAATCCGAGCATGGTTGAGGATAGACTGACCAAATCATATCGAGGCGAGATAAATAGCCAAACCGCACTCATCACTTGGATAAGAATACCGAGTAATAAAATTCTTATAAGGCTAAATCGACCAATCAGACGAAGATTGATTTGCGAGAAAATAATCAAGCCAGCGGCATTTATACTGAAATAATAACCGAAATTTTCAGGTTTTATCTGGAATTGATCAATTAAAATCGCTGGTGCAGCGGCAATATAAGAAAAGAATGCTGCATAAGACAAACTACCTATAAGTGTAGGGGTTAAAAAACTTTTGTCCCGACAAACATGGAAATAATTGATAAAAATATCGCCAACATGAAGAGATTTTCTTTTATGGTCATTCAGTGTTTCTTCAAAATAAAAATGCACAAGAACAATATTGATGACACCAAAACAGGCAAGGAAAATGAAAATACTTTGCCATCCCCAATTGACTAAAAGCCATCCACCTAATATCGGGGCAAGAATAGGTGCCAGTCCCATCATGAGCATCATGCTGGATAAAGCTCTTGCTGACTGTTTAGGTGTTAATCGATCACGAATCGCTGCACGAACCATTGCCATTCCAACGCAACCACCTAAAGCTTGCAATACTCTTGTCATTAACAATTGATTTATTTGTGTGGTAAAAATACACAAAACAGATGCAATCACAAATAAAGTTAATCCAAAATATAGCGGTGGTTTACGACCAAATCGATCACTAATCGGGCCATAAACAAGTTGACCGATGACTAAACCTAAAAAATATGCGGGCAATGATGATGACACGACACTAGTTGTCACACCAAACTCTACAGCAATTTCAGGAAATGCAGGTAAATACATATCTATTGACATAGGGCCGAGCAAGGTTAAAAAGCTTAAAATACTGATCCATGCTAGGGTATAAGGTTTTGTTTCAGAGGGGTTATCAGTTGATTTCTGTATATGGGGTGATCGAGGCATAATCTTACCTAAATGATGATCTTCCGCAGAATGGATGAAAAAAAATAGCGTCACTCAGATTTATGCATTGTGCTCATTGCTTAAAATAAGAAGCATTTCATCCATTTTGGGAATGTCTAGATATAATGTATTCGCTAATTTAAATTCAGCTGACGTGCATTTATTTCTGAGATTCATTACCGAAATGACAAGCAAAGGTTTGCACCACGATTTTATTGTTTTTCACAATCAACGTATCCGTGGCCATTTTTGCATTGGGCGCTGACCAGCGAATATAGGCGACGTCACCATAGACTGTTTTTTCTTCTATGCTAATTTCACGTGTACCTTCAGGGAAAAAATCCCGATATACGTTTATAAATGTTTCTCGAATCTGATCGGTACCACGTATTACCGTATCGGTTCCATTGATAATGATGGCATCAGGTGCATAATCTTGAACAGTTAAGTCTACATCACCTAAGCGGAAAGCATTTAGATGCCTTTCTAAAACAGCTAAAGTTTCAGTTATTTCTCGATTTTCAGTATTTTGTATATTCACAGTATTCATAAATAGATCTCCAACATTGCTCTAGATAGGGGCCGTATCTAACGACTGATCAATACATTATTGTTGTATTGAAGCATCCCTTGTAGCTACAGAACAGTTGAAACACTTATTCTGATTTGTTGAAAATCTGCCAATGAAACTAATTTTTAATTGAAAGTGTTGTGTTTTTTCCCATATTCAAAGCGGATAGTTGTTGATTCAATTTTAGTTGTTCAAATTTAAGCGCAATAAAATCGATAAAACATCTAGTTTTTGCGGGCATGTGCTTTTTGCTAGAAAAATAAAGATTGGTATTTCCTAAATCTGCATACCAGTCAGGTAGGATTCTAATTAAAGTTCCATCTTCTATATATTTTCTTGCATGAGCAGTGGATATCGCAGCAACACCTAATCCTAAAGCGGCGCCTTGATGTAATGCACTTGGATCATCTGCGATAAGTTTTTCATTTAAATTTAAGTAAAACTCTTGTTCATTTGGACCTGTGAATTGATATTCATGTAACTTACCTGTTTGAGGGGATTTCATGACAATGCCATCCCATTCGGAGATTTGCGCTGGATGATTGGGCCGTGTTTTATGTTTTAAATAATCAGGTGAGGCAACAATAATCATGTGCAGCGGGGACAGTGGTCTGATAATGATGCCTTGACCTAATTTAATCCCACTTCCAATTGCTACATCAAAATTATCTGTTATTAAGTTGACCTGTCTGTTAGATAAGTGCCACTCAAGTTTGATATCTGGATAGTTGCTAATAAATTCAGGCATCAATGGCAGGATATATTCCACCCCAAATCCAGCACTTAAACTGACTTTTAAAATGCCTTTGGGCTTGCTCGAATCAACATTAAATTCTGAAATAGTTGTCTGAATACTATTTAAACTGTCTCGAATACTGATAAAAAAGTGTTCACCATCTTCCGTCAATTTAAGATTTCTGGTACTTCGATGAAAAAGTCGAGCACCTAAATTTTGCTCTAACTGCGCTACATTTCGAGACACTGCAGCAGGTGTTAGGCTTAAATGTCGTGCTGCGGCAGAAAAACCTCCATATTCTGCACTTTTTATAAATGATTCGAGATTAGACAGCGTTTCCATATTCTATTTTCAATTTTTACTTGAAAAAGATTATAGCAAAAGCACTCTACTTCACAATGAGTACTGATTTTATAGTCTGGAGACTTTAATGAAAGAGTAATGTGAAATGTTAAATAAATTATCGCTGGTTGGAAAAGTTGCGTTAGTTACCGGTGGGTCGCGAAGTATTGGTGCTGAAATTGTCAAAACGCTAGCCGCCCATGGCGCTATAGTTGCTTTTACGTATCATTCTTCGCAAATCAAAGCTGAGGAATTGATTAAAGAAATTGAGTTTCATGGTGGACAAGCCATAGCGATAAAGGCAGATTCAGGAAACCCTGAAATGTTAAGCAAAGCGATAGAAGACGTTGCTAAAAAATTTCATAAAATTGATATATTAATTAACAATGCTGGAATAAGTCATTTAGGCAGTCTAGAGTCAGTATCAATCAGTGCTTTCGAGCGATTGGTGGCTGTCAATATTACGGGGGTATTTTTGGCCACACGTGAAAGTTTAAAACATATGGGGGAAGGTGGAAGAATAATAAATATAGGCAGCACGATGGTCAATTATTCTGGTTTTAGTGGAGCATCAATTTATATTCTTACAAAAGGTGCAATCAATGGATTTTCACGAGGATTAGTCAGGGAGCTTGGCGTTAAAGGTATTACAATTAATACCATTCACCCTGGTCCAACCAATACTGATATGAACCCTATAGATGGACCAATAGCAAGCTTACTACTGCCTAATATCCCCGTAGGTCGATATGGAGAGGGCATTGATATTGCGAATTCTGTTTTATTTTTAGCGAGTGAAGAAGCTAGCTATATTAGCGGTGCTGAATTAAGTGTCGATGGTGGTTTTATTGCTTAATTTCTTTGAATCAAAATAAAATTTATATGTCCAGTAGTTAGAAAATGAATTGAAATTTTCTATTCCATATCTATGGAAAAGCCCTCTATTTATCGAGGGCTAAAACAATTTATAAATCATCCTGTTTCAATAGATTATTTAGGATAAGAAGCAAGCCTTTAAATAAAATAGCATCTATCGGATAAACAGGTTGAATGTGCTGTATAAAAAAGAGTATTCCGAATTTTCAGTAAAAAATTTGAAAGTACAAATTAGAGATACCAAAAGGCATAGGTAAAAAATTAAAATCCAGATAAAATCATTAAAATTTTCACTAAATTATAAACTTTGGTTCTTTTAATAAATGACTGATATCGAAATAGAAACCCACCCACTCAAACCATTTCTTCCTACAAATGCCAAGCTATTGATGCTTGGTAGCTTTCCACCGCCTCAAAGCAGATGGAAGATGGATTTTTATTATCCGAATTATCAAAATGATATGTGGCGAATTTTTGGGCTTATTTTCTTTGATAATAAAGATCACTTTTTAGATTTACCTAATAAAAATTTTAAGGAACAACATATTCGTGAATTCTTAATCGAAAAAGGTATCGCAATTTTTGATACGGCGTATCAAGTAATTCGCCTAAAAGGAAATGCCTCAGATAAATTCCTACAGATTAAAACCCCCACAGACCTATCACAGCTTTTAACGCAAATTCCTGAATGTAATAGCATCATGACCACTGGAGATAAGGCAACAGATACCCTGATGTTATCTATGCCTGAAGAAACTGAAAAGCCACAGATAGGGCAATCTTCACAAGCTATATTTGCTGAACGAGAGATATGTTTATATCGGATGCCTTCTTCATCAAGAGCGTATCCATTAGCACTGGATAAGAAGGCAGAGGCATATAAGAACTTATTTAAAGAAATAGGCTTACTTTAAGTAAGTTTAAAACTCATAATTTGGCATCATACTTTAAATGATTCACTAATCAGTAGCGAAGAAAAAGCCAGTTTGATCATTTTTAAGAATACTGTTCCTATAAGCGTTATATTGGGTTGTTCCAATATCTGTAATTGACTGTTTTTGTTTTAGCTTAGGCATTTATCCTATTGTACTTGATTAAATCGATATACACATACAGTCAATAAATGCTTTAAGCCTTTCCATTTTCTATGCAAATCGTTTTGCCAAAGCAACACAGATCACAACTGCAAAACAAACAACAATCATCGCAAAACTTACATGCTCACCCAATAGAACCGCTGAAAGTATTAAACCAATAAACGGTTGTACCAATTGAATTTGTCCAACTTTGGCAATTCCGCCCAACGCTAAGCCTTTGTACCAAAAAATAAAACCGATCAACATACTAAACAGTGATACATAGATTAAACCAATTGTTTCTGGCCAATGAATATTTGCAAAGCTTGCAGGTAGGTAATATAGACTTGAGATAAGCATCAAGGGTAATGCAACAACTAAAGCCCAACAAATCACTTGCCATCCACCCAGTTCTCTTGAAAGCTTTCCACCTTCAGCATAACCCAATCCACAGACAACAATTGATGCAAGCATATAGAGATCACCCACACTCAAACTTAAATTACGGTTTTCATAAAACATAAATCCAACCACGATGGCACTACCGATTAAGGCAAATAACCAAAATTGTGTAGCAGGTTTTTCCCCCCCGCGTAAAACTGCAAAAATTGCAGTCGATAAAGGCAAGAGACCAACAAAGACAATAGCATGTGCAGAGGATACAGTTTGTAAAGCCAATGCGGTAAATAGAGGGAAACCAATCACCACACCTAAGGCCACAATAACCAATGATTTAAATTGGGCAAAAGAGGGTTTTGATTGCTGTAAAATAAACAGGCAGATTAAAGCAATACTTCCTGCAATCGCTGCCCGAGCTGTGGTTAAAAATTCTGGACTAAACCCCATGACGGCAATACGGGTTGCAGGCAAAGAGCCAGCAAAAATCGCTACACCAATAAAACCATTTAGCCAGCCAATATTTGTTTTATCCATCATCAATTACTCAGTCAATTTATGATGATTTAAGCGCTATTTACTGGAAATATATATGTACACTACAGTACAATTTTAAATAACTGTTATGCTATTTTTACCAGTACAATTCTACTCAATCTAACGAGTTTTCTCAGATTTCTTATCTTTAAAATATGTGGTTTTAAATGGCAAAAACTAAAATTGAACAAACAGTGATGATGATTAAAAATCAAATTTCGAATAAAAGTTTGATTGCAGGTTCACGCTTACCTTCAGTCCGTCAGTTTGCTACACAAACAAACTGTTCTGTTTCAACGATCGTTGAAGCCTATGCCAGATTAGTTGCGGAAGGTGTTTTAGAATCTCGTCTTGGTTCTGGTTACTATGTATTAGGTAAAGCTGAACCGATGCAAATGATTGATACTGAAATACAGTATCAACGTGAAATAGATCCTTTATGGATTTCAAGGCAGTCATTAGAGGCGAAGACGGATGTGCTAAAACCGGGTTGTGGCTGGTTACCCACTACTTGGATGCCTGAACAATCAATCCGTAAAGCGTTAAAACAAGCTGCTAAGTCTGAAATCATCATGCTCACCGATTATGCAACACCGCATGGACATTTGGAGTTGCGTAAATTTATTGCCAGAAAAAAAGAACTGTATGATTTAAAATTCAAACTGAATCAAATTCTTATTACTGACTCAGCAACCCAGTCCATTGATTTAATTTTCAGACACCTGCTTAGCGCAGGTGATGTGATCTTGATTGATGATCCTTGCTATTTTAATTTCCGCGCTTTGATTAAGGCCCATCATTTAAAAGCCGTTCCAATTCCGTTTACAGAAACGGGACCAGATGTAGAGAAATTTGAACAAGCACTGAATTTAAAGCCAAAAATCTATTTAACCAATTCAGGGATTCATAACCCAACAGGAGCCACGATTTCGCTACAAACGGTTTATCAAATTTCCAAGCTGGTTGAGAAAACTGATTTATTGATTATTGAAGATGAAATTTTTGCTGATTTTGAATATACTCCCGCACCACGTTATGCTTCATTAGCCGGTTTTAAACATGTCATTCAGATTGGCAGTTTTACCAAAACCCTTTCAGCAGCGATTCGTTGCGGTTATATCATTGCGGAGTCTGAGCTGATTGATCAATTAATAGATTTAAGAATTGCGACCAACTTTAGCAATAGTCATTTAAATGCAGAAATTATTTATCAGGCTTTAATGGACAGCAGTTATCCTAAACATTTAGATTGGTTAAAGAAACATTTGCTTAAAGTCAGCAATGAAATGATGCAAAAGTTGGGGCAACTCGGTATAAAACCGTGGATTGTGCCAACAGCAGGGATTTTTTTATGGTGCAAATTGCCAGATGATATACATGCGGCGGAATTATCAAAATTATGTCTCAAACAGGGCGTAATTCTTGCACCGGGTAATTCTTTTAGCCAAGCTGAAAATGCAGGACAGTTCATGCGCTTTAATGTTGCACAATGCGTGGATAAAAAGGTCTTTGATATCTTAGCAATGTCAATTCAGCAGTTAAAAATAAATAACTTACAAAGTTAGCGAAAATCCTTTTCCTTATTGCTTTAAAATATGGGTAAATAGTAAGCAAATTTATATTGATTTCAGTGGAATAATTATAATGAGTGTTCAGGATGTACCAAGTCCAATTGATTTAAAAAATCCGCAAGATGCTTTGCAATGGACTAATGAAGCCAATGAAAAACGCCCATGGCGTTATGAGTTTTTTGACTATTATGTGAATTTAATTCAAAAAGCAGCCAAAGAGAAACACTATCAAACTGATCAAAACGCGCAGTTCAATATTTTAGAAATAGGTTCAGGTCCTGGTTTTCTTGCCAAACATTTACTTAGCCAGTGTGCTGATATTGAATATACAGCGCTAGATTTCTCTGATGCAATGCATAAGCTTTCTAAAAGTAAGCTACTTTCTTATGAGTTAGGCAGAGTGCAATATCTGATTGCTGATTTTAAAAATGAAGATTGGCGCGATCAGCTTGGACAATATGATGCCATCATTATTCATCAAGCTTTACATGAGTTACGCCATAAAAACTATGCAAATCAATTTCATCAACAAGTAAAGACATTATTAAAACGTGATGCTCTGTATTTGGTCTGTGACCATATTTTTGCATCAGATGCGATGAGCAATAATGACTTGTATATGTCGAAACATGAACATTTTCAAAGCTTAAAATATGCGGGCTTTACTGACATAGAACTGGTTAAAGAGATCAAAGGGCTCTGTCTGTTTGAGTGTTATTTGTAGCAGTAAATTTTTAATAAGTTTGGTATATGCGTTGTCATTACACTAAACTTACATCATCCATTCAAGTGGTAAATATGAGACGCTATACATGACAAATCGTTGGAATCGTGTTGTTTCAGGGTCAACTTTATATTCAATCACTTTGCCATCAGCACGATGATCTAGCCAGATCAGCTTACCTTGTGGATTAAGTTTTAACTCATAAGCAACCCTAAATAGGGTTTGATCCAATAGATTTGAAATTTGCTCTTGTAAAGGATCTGATTGAACAACCAGTCCAACTTCGGTATTGATATTGAATGATCTTGGATCTAGGTTAAATGAACCAATAAAGACTTTGTCATCAATATTGATAAATTTTGCATGCAAACTGGATTTATTTTTGCCTTTTTTCGGAATGATATTTCCTGTGAGGACCTCATACCAAGTACGGCGATTGCGTTCTATATAGGGTTTAAATTCATAAAGTTTTGCGCCTCCTTTAAGCAGGTCAACTCGATACTTTTGATAAAACGCATGGACAAGCGCAACATCATTTGCCATAAAGGAGTTGGTTAAAATTCTCACTTTGACATTTTGTTTAGGGAATTGGTTAATAAAATCCGTCCCATTTTTTGTAGGAACAAAATAAGCGGCAATCAAATCCATTTCTTGTTTGGGGTCACCCAAATGTTGGTGAATTTGGTGTGAAATTAATTCATTGCCGTGTGCTTGTCCTAAACTTTTCTTTGGAGAATCTGCCAGAAAATCGGCATAAGCCCAATTGATTTTATTTTGATTAAGCTCATTGGCTAGTTCTTTCTGCTCAAGATTTACTTTTTCATCTGTCGTCTGTTCAGCTTGTTCAAGTCGTTCAAAGCTTTTTCGCAAGGTTAATAAATCGTGTTCAGAGCCTTTATGAATAAATTGATCAATCGGATAGCTTAATTGAAAATTCCAAAAATCGGTAAAAACTTCATTTGCACGATTGACTGCTTTACCAAAAAATAAAATATCCATATCGGTAAACTGGAAAGATTCACTGGCATCAAAATATTCACTGCTGATATTTCGTCCGCCTGTCACAGCAATTGCACCATCAGCAATAATTAATTTATTGTGCATTCGATGGTTGATTCTGTTCATTCTAAAAATATAATCCATTACACGAAAGTGTCGGAATTTATAAGGATTGTATAATTTGATTGAAATGTTTGGATGTCTTAGCAATGCACTTAATTGTCGATCTATTTTTGTTCCATTTTGATCATCGATTAATAAGCGTACTTTTACACCGCGGTCAGCAGCTTTAAGCAATTCGTGTAGCATTAAATTGCCAATAAAATCATCTGCCCAAATATAGTATTGTAAATCAAGTGTATATTTGGCTTTTCGAATCAGATGGATACGTGACGCTATACTTTGGAAAGCATCATTCATGGCTAAATATGCAGTGAGCCCTTGAGTAAGCATCTGTTTTGCTTCAGGCTCATTGATCCATTGCTCTGCATATACTTTAACTTGTTGTTCTTGTTCTGGTTGATTCATAGGTAAACTGCATCCAGTGATTGAAAAAGCCAAAATAACGAAGGCAAGTGAAGTCTTTGAATGATTCATTCTTTCAATGAGTACTTTAAATTTTACTAAATCATATCATCAAGTTAATGGTTGAATCTGTAAAGAGAAAAAGGTTACTGTAGTCCAACTGTTAAAACACAAACCTACTAGGATATTTAGCTATGAAATCACGTGCTGCTGTTGCATTTGGTCCAGGAAAACCTTTAGAAATTGTGGAAATTGATGTTGCTCCCCCACAAAAAGGCGAAGTCCTTGTTAAAATTACCCATACAGGGGTTTGTCATACAGATGCATTTACTTTATCAGGTGATGATCCAGAAGGCGTATTTCCAGCAGTTTTAGGTCATGAAGGGGCTGGTATTGTTGTCGAAGTTGGTGAAGGTGTAACTTCAGTAAAACCTGGGGATCATGTGATTCCTTTATATACGGCAGAATGTGGCGAATGCTTATTCTGTAAATCAGGTAAAACCAACCTGTGTACAGCCGTTCGTGCTACACAAGGTAAAGGGGTTATGCCTGATGGAACGACACGTTTTTCTTATAATGGTGAACCTATTTACCACTATATGGGGTGTTCAACTTTTAGTGAATATACCGTTGTTGCTGAAGTGTCATTGGCTAAAATTAACCCAGAAGCAAATCCTGAACATGTTTGTTTACTGGGTTGTGGTGTAACGACAGGGATTGGTGCAGTCCATAACACGGCAAAAGTACAAGAAGGTGATTCAGTTGCTGTATTTGGTTTAGGTGGTATTGGTCTGGCTGTTGTACAAGGTGCGCGCCAAGCGAAAGCAGGCCGTATCATTGTTGTTGATACTAATCCTGAAAAATTTAAGTTGGCAGAAGAGTTTGGTGCGACTGATTTCGTTAATCCCAAAGACTATGACAAACCTGTTCAAGAAGTGATTGTTGAAATGACAGGTTGGGGTGTAGACCATTCATTTGAATGTATCGGCAATGTCAATGTAATGCGTTCAGCACTTGAATGTGCTCATCGTGGTTGGGGACAATCAGTTATCATTGGTGTAGCAGGTGCAGGTCAAGAAATTTCTACCCGTCCGTTCCAGCTTGTGACTGGTCGTACATGGAAAGGAACCGCATTTGGTGGGGTAAAAGGCCGTACACAATTGCCGGGTATGGTTGAAGATGCGATGAAAGGTGATATTCAACTTGCACCTTTTGTTACCCATACAATGGGCTTAGATAAAATTAATGAAGCATTTGATTTAATGCATGAAGGTAAATCAATCCGTACAGTGATTAACTTTTAAGCTTAAATACTGAGCACGACCAAGAACCAGTGATACATCATGTATCACTGGTTTTTATTTGCATGATAAATGTATGAGTTTTATATACTAATTTTCTAAGCTTATCTTTTTTTGTTATGTTATGGCTTTAAAGCAAAAAATCAAAATAGGTCGTCTTATGAAAAATGTTGCAATTTTAGGTCTTGGTATCATGGCTTTAACTGTATCAGCATGTTCTTCGCTTCAAACCAATGCAACAACGCAAGATCAAACAGCACAAAACACTCAAACGACATGTATTGCAGAACGCGCGACTCAGTTGATTGGACAAAATGATATGTCTGAAGCGAAAATTAAGCAGCTTACACAGGCATCAATCGTACGTAAAGTTGCGCCAAATCAAGGGGTAACTATGGATTATCGTATTGAACGTGTGACGATAACTGTAGATCCTGCGACCAAAAAAATTACCCAAGCGACTTGTGGTTAATGACACAAATTTAAGTCTTATATGATTGAATAAATATTGATTTGTTCAATCATGATTTTAAAGTTTAATTTAACAAACTCGCTTCATCTATTCGACACAGAACAATCATTATAAAAAACTAAAATAACAATGTTTTGCTACTGATTGACAGATAATACTTGCTTAAAGCAGTTTTTTTGTTATGTTTTAAGCTGTACTTTTGGATGTGTAGCGTTAGAGCACAAGACTTTAATTCATTAGCTATTATTAAACCCTTATGAAAAGACTATTTTTAATCCTATTTGCGATTTTGATATCAAACTCAATATTTGCTCAGAGTGAAAACTATAAAATTGCCATGGACAATTTTATAAACAACTATAATGCTGATCAGTATGAAAAAATTTATGATGAATTTTCTGCTGAAATGAAAAAGACATTGCCACTTGAAAAGACAAAGCAATTTTTCTCAGGATTAAAATCTCAGGCAGGAAAAATTGAAAGTAAAGAATTTCTCAGCAATCAACAAGGAACTTATCAAAGTTATAAAACCAAGTTTGAGAAAATGGTGTTAACGGTCAATATTTCGCTTGATCAAGAAAATCATATCAAGGGACTTATTATGAAGCCTAATGAAGTCCAAAAAGAGATAAACAGTAGTAATACTGTGAATGCGCTTAACGCTTATCCAAAAAAAATCTCAGACATTATTTTTTCGAATAGCCAAAATTTTCCAAATAATACGCAACTTTCTATTGCAGTCGTTCAAAATCAAAAAGTGAAATATTATGGGGTTATAAAAACTGAAGGTATGATCAAACCGATCGAAAACCAGAATAAGGTTTTTGAAATTGGTTCTATTACGAAAGTTTTTACATCGACCGTTTTAGCTTCGCTTGTTGATGAAGGAAAAATTAAATTAACGGATGAAATCAATCCATTTTATCCATCTTTAAAATTTAAAAATAACACTCAACTGAATTTTAAAGACTTGGCTAATCATACCTCCGGTTTACCACGCTTACCTGAGAATCTAGATTTATCGAATCAAAGCAATCCCTACAAAGATTATGGTAAAAGTCAGATTGAACAATACCTTAAAGATGATTTGAAAATTGAAAATGAGCCTGAAAAAAAATATGTTTATTCTAATTTAGGGGCGGGGTTATTAGGCTATACGCTTGGCGTATCACAAGGAAAAAGTTTTCAAACATTATTACAAAAGAGAATTTTTGATAAATACACAATGAAAAACTCATTTGTAAACTCGCAAAATCTAGATAATAAGTTAGTAAAGGGACAAAATCCTGATGGACAAATCGTATCAAATTGGGATTTTGACGTTTTGTTTGGTGCTGGCGGGCTATTATCAACCACAGAGGATTTAGCAAAATTTGCAATCGCACAATTCGATCCTAAAAATACCGAATTGACTTTAACGCGTACACCGACCTTTGAAATGAACAAAGATATGAAAATCGGTTTAGCTTGGCATTTGTTGAAATCACAAAAAGGAAAAGATTTGGTTTGGCACAATGGCGGAACTGGTGGCTATTCATCTTCAATGGCTATAAATGTTGAGGATAAGACTGCTGTTATTGTGCTATCTAACCTCTCAGCTTTTCATCCAAAAACGAAAAACATTGATAAATTATGTTTTCAGCTTATAGATGAGAAGCAAAAATAATATTTGGATTTTGCATATGGGGAGGCTTAACACTGCAAATATTTTTAGTAGATTGGAAGTTTGCTTTTAGCTTGTGATAGCTGGATTGAAATAAAAAATACAAGTTTTGTCCCTCAATTGAAATTCATATTCTTGTCGTTATATGTCACTTTAGAGAGATACTAAAATGAAATACAGGGAAATTGAACCAAATGGATTTTTGAGTAATTTTGTGAAGTGTTTTTGGTATTACGAAACTATGGGAATAGATGTTCAGCATACCATTTTGCCAGATGGTTACTTTGACTTAATTATCGAGTTCGTAGATGGAAATTTAACAAAAGTAAAACTGACTGGAATATGGACAAGACCAAAAGACATACAAATTTCTAAAAACACCAAGTTCTTTGCAATCAGATTCAAGCTGTTAGCCCTTGAGTATATATTTAGAACACCGATAAAATCTATTTTAGATATGACGATAAATTTACCTGAGTTTTTTTGGAGAATTGACGAGTATCATTCAGACGAGTTTGATAAATTTGTTTCTGAAATAACGAACAATTTAGACGCTTCAATAAAATTCTTAAAGCCCATTGATCGCAGAAAATTAAAACTATTTGAAATCGTGTATCAAAAAAAATCTACATCGGTGTCTGAAATTTCCAATAGCATTTTTTGGAGTAGCAGGCAAATAAATAGATATTTTCAATCCAATTTCGGTATTACATTCAAGGAATTTTTAAGTATTGTACGTTGCAATGCGACTTACCCAGAAATTTCAAATGGTAATCTAAATCCAAATTCTGACTATTTTGATCAAGCGCATTTTATCAAAGAAATTAAAAAATATACTGGGGTAACGCCCAAAGCGTTAAGTAAAAACAAAAACGACCGATTTTTACAATTATCAAAAATGGATGAAAGGCAATAATTCTATAACTTACATTTAAAGATGAATTAAAAATGAAAATTTGCAAAATTTCTCCAAACTTTGAAGTGACTGATATTAAAAAAACAACGGCTTTTTACACAGAAAACCTAGGCTTTAATCTGATCATGGCGGTTCCGGAATCACAAGATGGAATCGATCAAACTTTTCTAGAAAATAAAGAATATGTTTATGCTCTGGTACAGAGGGATAACGTGGAATTTATGTTTCAACGTTCTGATACCTTTAAAAATGATGTTGTTTTTTCAAAAGGGCTAGCTATTGGAGCAACAGTATCTTTTTATATGGAAGTAGAGGGTATTAATGAATTTTATTTAGCACTAAAGCATAAAAATCTTCAGCTCACTGAACTAAAAACAACATGGTATGGTATGCAAGAATTCTATTTAAAAGATCTGAATGGCTATATTCTTGGCTTTGCTGAAAAAGTTGGATAAATGCCTTACAACATCAATTTAACATCTTGACCAATGAAATCCGCCATATGGGCAATAAACCATTGGCGGAAAGTTTTTCAAAATGATCAGAATGAAATAATACTTTTAACTCAGTAAATATTCTTCATTTATTCCAGCTTGCTTAACAAAACAATCATCATGAGAGACCAGAATGACAGCACCTTTAAATTGCTCAATGGCTTGCGCAAGTAATTCTCGTGACTCGATGTCTAAGTGATTTTCAGGTTCATCCAATAACAATAAATCAATATTTTGATGATGCTGACTTATTCCAAGTAATGCAACTTTAAGTTTTTCACCACCACTGAGTTGCCCCAATTTTAAGAGTGCTTTTTCGCGGCGGATCCGCAGTTGACCTAATAAATTTCGCCATTCGACCTCCAGCAGATCTGGATTAAATTTCGCTAAATTCTCGATCACAGAAAGATCATCATTGAGTAAACTAAAATTTTGATCCAAATATAAACTTTGCCCAGTAAAGAAAATTTCAGTACTTTGTGATTGATCAATTATTTTTAATAAGGTGGATTTACCCACGCCATTTGCCCCTTTAAGCTGGATTTTTTCACCGGCTTGGAGTGACAACTTTATGTTCTGTGTGGTGGCATAAGGCAATTGTAAATCGTGAATTCTTAAAATTTCACCTTGCTTAGATGATTGAAATTGAAAGTCAAATCGTTGTGGTTTAATTTTTTCTAATGCTGTTTGTTTCTCCTGTAAACTGCTCTGTGTTTCATTAGCTTGGCGAATTTGCTGTGCACGTAATTTCCCAAAACTTTGCCCAGCTTGCTCTTTTTTAAAATCCAGTAGGATCTTGGCTTGAGAGTTCGAGTCACGCAATTGAGCACCTTTACGTTGACGCTTTTGTGCTTTCATTAAACTATCATGCTGTTGTTGCTTTAACTGTTTAAATTCACGTTTTTCTTGTTGAATAGACTGAGTTAAGGCATGGATTTGTTGTAAGTGCTGTTGAACATAATCAGCATAATTTCCCGAAACATGCTGCAAACCTTGCGCGGTTAAAGCGTAAATATGCTGCACTTGATTCAGCAATTGAAGATCATGACTAATAATACAAACACCCGCTTTATGTGCCTGAATCGATTCAATTAGCCATTTTCTTGCCATGGTATCTAAATGATTACTTGGCTCATCTAAAAGTAGATAATGATCTTGCTTTAGAAATAAGCGACACAAAGCCAGCTTGGTTTTTTGACCTTCACTTAAGTATTGTATGGGAAAATTTAAATCAAGCGGCAGTTGTGCATTGCTTAAAATTTGTTGCCATTTTTGAGGTAAATCCCAACAGTTTTCCACCAAATCATAATCTTCAAAACTTGCACTACTGTTTTCAATACGTTCAAAAGCATTATGTAGATGAGCAATGTCTAAAGCTTCAGCTATAGTTTTGGCATCTAGTCGTTGTAATTGTGCTAAATAATCATGTTGGATATGCCATGTAATTTGACCTGAATAGGCTAAATCTGAATGCTGTTGTAGGTGTAATAGTTTAAAAAGTAATGATTTTCCCAAACCATTACGGCCAATCACAGCAGAAGTTTGCCCTGAAAAAAGCACAAAATTTAGTTGCGTAAACATTGTTTGGGTGGGGAATGCCAAACTCAAATTTGAAATAATACATGCTTGTTGCATTCAATGATCCTCATATAGAGGATGCACAAAATAGTATGTAATAAAAGCTTTAAATAACAGTAGATTATTTAATTTATCGTAAATAAGGTATCAGAACCAAAAGATAAGCGTAGCCTTGAGTAGAATCTATTTTGCACATCAAAAATTAAATAAATAATGATGAGAAAATGACTTACTTCATTGGCGTTACTCTTTTAAGAAAGGGGATAAGAATGCTTATTGTATAAAAATAAATCTGTATGTCAATGTTAAGCTTTTAAAATACTCATTTAAAAAAGAATCATCTCAAAAACTTAACTCCCTTATGAAAAGGGAATTAAGTGGCAGTTGATTGATTCAATCAACGCTTATCAATTTATTTAAGCAGTTGCTTTAATGACTTCTGCAACAGATGTTGCTACATAATCAATATTTTTTAAATTTAAGCCCGCTGCACACATACGGCCACTACGTAGCAAATAAATGGCATATTGATCTTTCAATATATCCACTTGTTCAGCAGTTAAACCTGTATAGCTAAACATGCCTTGTTGTTCTGTAAGGTAATCAAAATTACGACCAGGTAAAGCAGTAGTTAATTTTGCTTTTAATAGTTCGCGCATTTGGATGATACGCTCACGCATTTCTTTAAGTTCTGCATGCCATTTTTCAGTTAATGTTACATCATTCAATACATTATCAACCACTAAGGCACCCGTTGTAGGTGGGCTTGAGTATATACGGCGTACAGTTGCTTTAAGCTGACCTAAAACTTTTTGTGCAGTTGCTTGGTCATCACAAATAAAGCTTAAGCCACCAACACGCTCACCATATAGTGAGAAAATTTTAGAGAATGAATTGCTAACAATGAAATTCAATCCTGACTTGTCTAAAGCACGAATTGCATAAGCATCTTCTTCTAAGCCTTGACCAAAACCTTGGTAAGCAATATCGAGGAATGGAATTAAATCACGTGCTTTCAATACTTCAATCACACGATCCCATTCAGCAGGTGTTAAATCTGCGCCTGTTGGGTTATGGCAACAAGGGTGAAGGAGAACAATGCCTTTTGCAGGGATTTTCTGTAAATCCTCTAACATGCCTTCAATATTGACACCATTGGTTGCTACATCAAAATAACGGTAGAAATGTGAATTGATTCCCGCACCATTAAAAATCGCAATATGGTTTTCCCATGTCGGTTGGCTCACCCAAACATCAGATTCAGGAAAGTATTTTTTTAGAAAATCTGCACCAACTTTAAGTGCACCAGAACCGCCTAGGGTTTGAATGGTCACTGCACGGCCATCTTTACGTGCTTGGCTATCTGCACCTAAAACCAATTTCTGGGTTGCTTCGTTATAAGACTTTGAACCATCCATCGGTAAATAAAGCTTTACCTTGTCATTGCTTGGTTCAATATTTTTCAAAGCCGCTTTTACAGCGTCTAACTGAGGAACAATTGTGTCCTCATTATAATAAAGACCAATACTTAAATTTACTTTGTGTGTCCGTTCATCCTTACCAAAGGCTTCCATTAGAGAAAGAATTGGATCACCTGCATAAGGATCTACATGTTGAAACATGGTCTAAAGTCCTAAATCAATCGAAAAAATCAAGTCTGATAATATAGGTAATTCAAACCCCGACTCAACAGTAGATTGAGGTTTATTTTTTATTATTTATTCAACTTTAGATTAAGGCCACCGCTCATTTGTCTATATTTATAGCCAAATGTGTATTCACTACAAAATAGAGGATAAATAAGATAAAACTTAAACAGTGTATCAAGTGCGGTATTGGAAGAGAGATAGTTAAGATATTGATTGTTTTTAAGTCGCAGTATTGTTAATGAATGATAAAGCTATTGTTCTGCATTTCTCTTCTTGTCATCATAGTGCAAGCGCAATATTTAAATTCTGGATGGTTTTTAATGTTACTGAATTATCAATACGATCAAGCTCAAGATAGCAATGGGACTCAAAAAACCACACTGGTATTGATTCACGGGTTATTTGGAAGTTTAAGTAATTTGGGCATTATTGCACGTGAATTTCAAGGTAAATTCAACTTATTGCAAATTGATGTTCGAAATCATGGCCATTCTGCACATTCAGATGAAATGAATTATCAATTGATGGCTCAGGATGTTTTGGAAACACTTGATCATTTAAATATTGAAAAGTTTATTGCGATTGGACATTCTATGGGTGGAAAAATTGCAATGAAACTTGCAGATTTAGCGCAAGATCGTATGCAAAAAATGATTGTCTTGGATATGACACCTTTTGCATATCAAGAAAATCACCATGATCAAATTTTTAAAGCCTTATTTGCGGTTGAAAATGCACAGATTGAATCTCGTAAAGAAGCTACAGAGATTATGCGTCAATACTTAAAAGAAGAAATGGTGATTCAATTTTTATTAAAATCATTCAGTAAGGGGAAATGGCTGTTTAATGTCCAAGCCTTATTTAATCATTATGCTGATATTTTAAGCTGGGAAAATCAGCAGGTGAATCCTATTCCAGCATTGTTTATTAAAGGCGGAAACTCACCCTATATCTCAAAAGCTGAACATTTTTCTGCAATCGAAACCCAGTTTAGTCATAGCAAAGTTAAAGTCATTGAACAAGTCGGGCATTGGTTACATGCTGAAAAACCGGCTGTAGTCAATCAAATGATCTCTGGGTTTATAGAATGAGGTTTTAGGCTCTGAATAAATTAAAACAGCATATTTAAAGCTAATATGCTGTTTATAAATAATTGTTTTATAAACACTACCAGTTCTTTAGTCCAGTAGGGTCAAGAAAGTGTCTTGGTTTTGAATTTTCCATTGAGTACTAGATATGAAATTAGACCTAAAACCAAACCCCAAAATGCACCCCCAACACCAAATAAACTGATATTGGCCGTCGTTGCGAGAAAGGTAATGAGTGCGGCTTCTCGGCAATCAATATCACTCATCGCATTTGCAAGACTTCCAGCAATTGTACCTAATAATGCAAGTCCTGCTAAAGTACTTATAAAAGCGACTGGAAACGCTGCAAAGACAGCTGCTAACGTTACACCAAAAATTCCAACAAAAATATAAAATACACCTGCGGCAATCCCTGAAATCCAGCGTTTTGAAGGATCTTCGTGGGATTCCTTTCCAGTGCAAATTGCAGCAGTGATCGCAGCAAGATTAAACGCATGTGAACCAAACGGAGCCATGAGGAACGAACCTAAGCCTGTCACGATAAGAATCGGTTTAGCATTGGTGTGAAAACCATCATTTTTAAGAACCAGTAAACCTGGCATATATTGTCCTGTTAAGGTAATTAAAAATAAAGGTAAGGCAACACTCAGTATCGAGTTTATAGAAAAAGTTGGCGTGGTAAAAATAGGCGAGGCTAATTTTAGTTCAAATCCAGAGAAATCAATCCGTGATTGTAAAAGTAAGAAAATAAAGCCAAAAATCAAGACACTAATAATGGCAAATCTTGCAGAAAAACGCTTGGTGATCAGGTAAATAAAAAATAATGAAATAGCCAAAAAAGGATCAATTGTCATATTGGTAAAGGCTGCAATCCCAAATTGCAATAAAATACCTGCCAAGAGACCAGATGCAATACCCGCTGGAATTAGACGAATCAATTTTTCAAAATAGCCCGTGATTCCCAAGAACACAAATGCCAGTGCAGAAAGTAAATATGCGCCAATTGCTTCGGAATATGGCACGGTTACAAGCGTCGTAATTAAAAATGCAGCGGCAGGCGTAGACCATGCAGTGATAATGGGTTCGCGGGTATACCAACTTAATAATATTCCTGTGATACCAACCCCAATAGAAATAGACCATACCCATGAGGCAGTGAGTTCAGGGCTAAGACCAGCCATCTGCGCAGCTTGGAAGATTAAAATAAAGGTACCACCATAATTAACAATGACCGAAATTAAACCAGCCATAATGGGGGGAAGAAAATCATTAGAATGATGCTGAAAAGACATAAACTCTACCCCTAAGATTTTAAAAAGAAGTAGTAGAGTGTATTTTTAATGTGGTATTGCCATAAGATACACTTTTAATATTTTTTAAGGTACCAGTTTGGTGATATGATTTTATCTTCTGCCCCTTTTACTTAACTCTGGTAAAGGTGAAGGAGTTAAGAATGGTTTTTATATTGCTAAATACAATGAGAGTAGTGCTTTGAATGCAGCGAAGAAAAATACCCTCAATTTAGGTTTCTTAATGATTTTTTGAATTTCATAGATCGTACAATATAAACAGTTATTACAATTAAAAAACTATTGAAACAAGAGTTCAATAATAAATATGAGTTTATCCTCTAAGATTGAATACTAAATGAATTTTTCGATAGGATAAGAGTATGAGCCATAGTAATCAACTCACCATATTTGATGTCTTAAAGTTTAGTCATGAAAAGCAAAGAGAATTATCTGATAAATTAATTGAAACCAGTGGCAACTCAGAAGAAAGAAAGCATTATTTCTCATTACTGAAAAATGAATTATTTGCACATGCAGTGGCTGAAGACAGGTATTTTTACATACCTCTTATGATGACAGATGCAGGTTTGAATATTACAAGGCATGCTCTGTCTGAGCATCACGAAATTGATGAGCTACTTGAGCAACTTACTGAAAAAGAACTCAATAATCCGAGTTGGTTACGTATAGCAAATCAGCTACGAAAGCTTGTACATCATCATTTAGATGAAGAAGAGCATAAATTTTTCCAGCAATCTGGCAAAATTTTAAAAGATGATGAAAAAGTAAGCTTAGCTAAAAAGTATCAACGTGAATATGATAAATATATTGATAAAGACAAAACGAGTTTAATTAATTAATGATTTAAACTTTTTTTAAATTTAGTTAGATAGATAAGCCAGATTTGAAAACTGATGATTTGATGATAAGAATGCCAATCAAATTGATTGGCATTCCTTAAATAGCAAATTATTTTAGGTAAAAGCTATAATGTTTGCCACTCATTTCTTGCTTCTTCTGAATTTTTATTCAAAATTACGTTTCCATCTTTAATTTCACTCACCCAACTTAATGGAATCAGATGATGTTCATTATGTTCATCATCACTTCGAGTCAATTTAATTGAATCTTGTCCCTCAAGATGATCGACCTTACCGATCTGTGTACCACATGAAGCAATTACTGAAGCATGTTCTTTAATATCGTTTGCATTAACGTTACTCATAATGTTTGCTCATCTATTGTTCAAGTTGAAATATCAGTCTAAGACATTTAAAAATTAGTGATGTAAGTATTTTTAAGCTTTAAGTTTTGTTGAGTTAATAATGTAAGGTTTATAGATTTATTTAATTTATAAATGTCATTTTTGAATAAATATATAAAATTAAAAATAATGTGATTCTGTTCTCAATTAATTAATTTTGTTATGCTTTATTCATTTGTTTTTTGTGATGTAATTATAATTAATAAGCTTTATTGAGGTTCTTTTTGATTATTTTTTTTGTTTTGGTCTTAATGGGGTTGTTTAAAAGCATTGCTATAAATTTATGTTTTGTAATGTTTTATTTTTAAATAATTAACGGTAAGGTTTTAATATGTTGTATTGTAATTTGATGTTATTTATTTAAAAATTTATAAAACGACAATACTCAATAGGGATGGTGTTTTTAGCTAATTTTATTTTAATTTGGTTAATTTAATTTTGTACAAACCTTTCTTGAAACTATAACAAATAGCAATATTAAATAAAAATATTTGATCTAGGATGATTATCGTTGATTGATTAATTGAATTAATAACTTTTATCAAAATAGAGGATTAAATATGTCAAATTCTAATATAGATAACGAAGTAGTTAAGAATCTCAGTAAAGAACAACGTGACCAATTGAATGCCGATCCAATTTCCGGTGAGCCAGGAGCACACCCAATCGGGACAGGTGTTGGAGCCGCAGGCGGTGCAGTAAGTGGTGCAGCTATTGGAGCTGTTGGCGGACCTGTAGGTGCTGCAGTCGGTGGGGTAGTAGGTGTAGTTGTTGGAGGATTAGCTGGAAAAAGCATTTCTGAAGCTGTAAATCCAACTGATGAAGATGTTTATTGGCGTGAAACTTACAACACTCGCCCTTATTATAAAGACACGATTAACTTATATGATAATGTAGATTACGATCGTGATTATCGTGATGCATATCAGCTAGGGTACACTTCTAGAAGCAATTACCCTTATGAAACAAAGTTTGAAGAAGTTGAAGCAGATCTTAAGCTTCAATGGGAAAAAACCAAAAGAGAGTCTCGTTTAAAATGGGAAGAAGCAAAGCATGCAGTAAAAGATGCTTGGGATCGAGTAACTCGTTAACAGATTCTCAAAAAAATAGCCCTTCAATGTAAGGGCTATTTTTTGTCACTAGTAAACAAATGGCAGCAATCCACTACAACCATTAATTGTGGTAACATATTGAAAATCCAAGTGAATGCAACGACATGCAAGCTATGCCAATCCAATACAGACTGAGTGGATTCTACTTTTGGTATTATTCAATAGTTGGAACTTTTTTACCGTATTGGAGCTTATATCTTCAAGATCAAGGATTTAATTATCAAGAAATCGGATTACTGTCGTCTATAGCCATTTTAACCCGTATATTTGCACCCTTTATTTGGGGATTTATCGCAGACAAAACGGGCAAACGAATGTTGTGGGTACGTGTGGCAACCTGGATGGAAGCTACAATCTGGTTTTTGATTTTTATTATTCCCAACAATATGCAATCAATTGCATTTCTGATGTTGATTTTTAGCTTCTTTCAAAATGCCATACTTGCGCAATTTGAAGGTGTAACGCTGTTTTGGCTGGGTAATCAACATACAGCATTGTATGGAAAAATTAGAAAATGGGGCTCTATTGGATTTATTGTTGGCGTATTTAGTATCGGTGCGATTTTAGAAGTTATTGCAATTCAATATTTACCAATGATGTTGTTATGTATTGCCTTTACAGCTTTTATTTGGTCCTTTTCGATTAAGGAACCCAGCACAGCACCGAGTGCACAAAAAATATTAGAACCATTGCTTCCCATTCTAAAAAGACCAGTGGTTTTTTCATTTTTTATCATTGAATTTATTATGCTTTTTGCACAAGCACCATTTTATAGTTTTTATAGTAATTATTTAAAACTAGCTGGTTACAGTACAACTCAGATTGGCTTTTTATGGTCAGTTGGTGTGATTGCTGAAATTATCATGTTTAACTATGCAAATTTCTTCCTAAATCGTTTTTCATGGCGAAGTTTAGTCGCACTTTGTTTAATCATGACCAGCATTCGATTTATTTTGGCAGGTTTATTTTCAGAAAGTTTCATTATTCAATTTATTGCTCAAACTTTTCATGCATTTAGTTTTGGTTTATTTCATATTATTGCAATGCGGGTCATTTTGCAGAACTTTGCAGCCAAACAACAGGGCAGAGGGCAAGCACTATACAGTACCATGTGGGGACTTGGCGTTGCATCTGGCAGTATCTTAGCTGGGCAATATTGGGAAAAATTATCAGGAGAATATATTTTTATTATTGCTGGATTTTCAGCCTTGCTTGGCCTGCTATTGATTAATTTTTTACCTAAAACCTTACAAATGATTCAAAGATAAATGAATCTCTTTGCAGAAAAGAGATTCAGAACATTCAAATTGATACTGTACGGATTAATTTAATAAATAGACAATGAGGTGTACAATAAAAGGTCCAACCAATACCATAAAAATACCAGCTAAAACCATGGTTAAACTGGCAATAACACCTTCATCTTTATCACGCATATAAGCTTTACTTGTACCAAAACCATGTGCTGCATTACCCAAAGACGCACCTTTCGCAAAGCTTGATTTCAGTCTTAATCCACCCAATACCAAATCACCAATTAACATACCAGTCACTCCAGTAATCATGGTGAATAAAATCACCAGTTCAACAGAACCGCCGATATGGGTTGTTAGTTCCATTGCAAATGGTGTAGAGATCGAACGAGCCATTAGACTATAGGTTGTTGTTTGGTCAAAATGAAATAACTTGGCAAGGTAGAATGCACTGATCATTCCAGCAAGCATACCAATGACCACACCCATAGAAATTGAAATGAGATGTTCTTTAATGATTTGGCGATATTCAAAAATTGGGATTGCAAAGGCAACAGTTGCAGGCCCTAACATCCATATAATCCACTGACTATCAAGCATATAAGCATCATAAGAAACATGTGCTGACAGTAAAATGGTGATTAAAACAATCGGAACCAAAATTGCTGGAGATAAAATTAAGTATGGAAATTTACGATAAAGCTTTTTGACCAACACATAAGCGACTAATGTGATCACTACACAAAATATTGAAATGGCAGACATTATTTATCTCCATGTAATACATGTACGGTTTTATGAACATGACGTTGTTTCAACTTCCGCTCTAGTTTAAAACCTATATGCACACTATAAGCAGTAAATACCATCACACAAATTGTACCCAGTACAACCACAACAATCAGTTGCCAACCCTCAGTCATAAATAAGTTTTTATATTTCATTAACCCGATAAAACAAGGAATAAAAAATAGTATCAATTCACCTAGAATGAAATCTGAGCCTGATTTAATCCAATTTAACTTAAAAATACCTGTCATGAGCCCAATCAAAACCATAAATAAGCCAATCACAGCTGCCGAAATAGGTAAATTAAATTGCTTTTGAATGATTGAACCAATCCACCAAATCAAAATTAAAAGCCCAATTTGCAATGTGACTTTATAAATTGATGAAATTTGATGGCTTTGAGTACGCTTAGACATTTTATTGCAGATATTTAAAAAAGATGAGTTATTTTAGTTGCAAACATCACATTATATTATGAATAATTAAACCATAATTATGCGATTTTGGAATAATTAATGGATATTAAAAATCTTAAAATTTTTGTAGAAATCGTCAATTGCGAAAGTTTTACTTTGGCTGCTGATCGTTTGTTTATGACACAGCCTACAATCAGTAAATCAATTAAACATTTAGAAGAAGAACTCGGTACAGCTTTGTTTAAAAAAGGTGAAGCTGGAAGAAAAAGGGAAGTTGTACTTACCTATATTGGTGAATTAATTTATCAACACGCTTTAAATATCTTAAATGAACAAAAGCAAATATTTGATAATATAGATCAAGTACAGCAGTTAAAAAAAGGTAAATTAACCATAGGCTTACCACCATTAGGTTCGGTATTACTCAGTCCTTTAATTGCTTTATTTCATCAGAATTATCCTGATATTCAATTGAAATTCTTAGAAGTTGGTGCCAATGGTATTGAGGAAGCAATTGCTGATAAAAGTATTGATGTTGGGATTTTACTCGGTAATTTAAGACCAAGTTTTGCGGCAATTCCTGTGATAGATTCACCAATGTGTTTATTGGCTAAGAAAAATTCACATTGGAATCAAAGAGATTCAGTAAATTTGCATGAACTTAAAGAAGAAACTTTTTTACTTTACGCTGATTCTTTTACATTAAATAAGATGATTATACAGGCTGCAAATTCTGTAGGTTTTGAACCAAAAGTGGTGTGTAAAAGTAGCCAGTGGGACTTTATCACCAAAATGGTGGAGTTTAATATGGGGATCGCCATATTGCCCAAAATTTATTGTGATCAGTTAGATCAAGGGAAGTTTTGCTCAGCAATCCTTAATGAGCCTAAATTACATTGGACATTGAGTATGGCTTGGAATACGACTGTAGCAATGAGTCCTGCAACAAAAGCTTGGTTAACGATTGTAGAGATGCATCGAGATAAAATTCATTTTTAGATTGATCGATAGCTTTTAAGTCTTAATAAATTGAGATTGGCGTGGCTCAGGTTAAATTTTATAAATATTAAAACCTATGTATATCAGTGTCTTAATATACATTATTTCGCATAATGTATATTATGTTAAATGAGATATCCAAGACTGTAGCCTACACAACGCTGTTGTTGCTACAGCTCAGCAAAATGAATCTAGATAATTGTATTCATTTTGCTGAGTACCTTAAGTAACATAATATTCGTTATGCAAAATCCTGCGCTATCTGAATCTTTCTATCTGATGATCTAGTTTTATAAATAATAATTTTAGTCGATCTATTTCGTCATAGTTGTCTATGTCGAGTTCCCTGATCTCATCTAAGTACTTCTCCAGTGAATCACGCATAAAGATAAAATCTGATTTATTTAAAACCCCTATGTTTCTGTTGTAGAACCCTGTTCTATAGATATGCTGATTTATTCTCATAATTGGTTACCGGCATCTTATTGACGCCTTAATGACCCTATTTTTAAGTTAACAGACTTCGCTAGTTAAATTAAAAATACGATCTCAATTTATAACATTCGCTTGTAAATTTGGTTCTACAGCATTATTGGCTATTGTTTGCTCTGATCCTCTATATCGTTCATTGCTCTGAGAGTTAGAGCCCAAGACAGGATTGGTGTTGCTAGGATTACTAGTGGCAAAATAATTAAAAGGACGATCACCATTTTCTATCATATTCCTACAATCAGATTGTGATACATCAAGCTTCGTGCCTTGCTGTGTATACGCATAATATTTATTGCCTTTTTTCATGCATCCGCTGAAAACAGGTTTAGCAGTCACTTGATATGTTTTAGATACAACTTTTTGAATATCATCCTGTTGATATGGTTTTGTAGGATCATAGTCAACATTTACATCACCAACAGACATTCTATTTTCAGTCAAAGTATTAAAATATTTAACACATTCAGGCTTATCAACATTAATCCCTTTTCGACATTCTTCTGGTGAAAGCTCTCCAGTAGTTGGCAAAATACCCATTCCATTTGTCGCAGTCGGTTTTGGTTTATTCTCATTATTATTTTTAGTTTCAAGATTTTGCATATCATCAACTTTTGTCTTTGTATCTTTTGATAGATATACAAAAAGCCCTGCAATAATTAAACATACAATACCTAAACCCGTAATAAAGCTGATTAACTTCATATTTAAATTGAAGTTACGTCCTGAAGGTTTACCATCCTCAGTGGTTTTATAAAGGTTATAAAATTTTTCTTCTATTGAGTATGTAAATTCATCATAAGCATTGTTCTTAACTGACTTTGTTATATTGGTATAAACTTTATCAAAACAAAAACATTTAGTCGTTTTTTTACCAACAGGTTCTAGCCAAAAGTATTGATTAACAAGGTTACGCACATCACTATTTACGAGCGCAGGATTAGGACTGATCATCCATATGTCTTGTCGCTTATGACGTATCATTGTTAAGCCTGCAATTTCAGAATCTCGCCTACTGGAGAAGTGTTTACTAAACTTCTCATGCATTTGAACTTCATCAATAATAATTAGACTATCCGTTTCACAATCTCGCCAATCATCAGGTAATGGTGTAATTCCTTCGGCAAGCTCCGCATGCCCTCGAATATTTGAATAAATGTGTTGGTACTTTCCACTTTTTTTTGCTTCAAGTTCAACCATTCGAACATATAAATATGACTTACCCGCACCGATCTGACCGCAAGTTAATCTAAATTGACCGCCTGCAACACTCATTATTTTTTCCTCAATGCCAATTTACCTGAATTCAATGTCAGTAAAAAAATAGCAACAGATACAAATGTACTTATTACGTGATCTACTCCGAAAATACCCATAAGATTCAACATATCAGCAGGTAATGAATGCACAGAGTTAATCATAGAATCAAATGCTGTCCTGACTGCAACCAGTATTCCTAAGTAGCTCACAACGCCAAGACCAGCCCCCATCAATGCTTTTTGAATAATATTTTTAGAAAACCAACCACCAAGAAGTGCTAATAACTTACCCATTACCGTTCCTTAATCCGATTAGTAAAAATATAAGTCCACCTAAGTACCCCAAACCGATTACAAAAGGACGAGCTTCATTTCCAAAAGTGCAGATAAAAGTAAGGTCTGATTCAAAAGATAATTCACCCAATACGCCTAAAGGTAATGAAACTTGATGCGGTGAAAAAGGACAGGTTTTTGCGAAAGTTACATAGTCTTTTCGCTCATAATCAGTAATGCTTTTATCTTCTATTTCTAATTCTTCATCTTTTAATTCGGGTTCTTGTTTTGACCAATCAAACCAATTTTTAACATCCATAAAAAAGTTCTTAACATCACCCCAAAACGTTGTTTCTTCCTCTTGATGTTTCTTATCTTCTTTATGCCACTGGCATTGATCAGCAGCCCATATGCACCAATCAGGGAGTGTAAAAGTACCTTTTTGCTCGCCTGTATCTGGGTCTGTTTTATTATCTGTTTCGCCTTGTCCTCCAGGTTTTTTGTCTGGAGCAGGATATTTTTGACCATCACCATCTACCTTAGGTTTATTGGTAGGTTTGCTGTTAGTTTCAGGTGCATCATCAAATTTGTTATTAATTCTTTCATTAAGATCATTACCCGTGACATCAGGTTTATACGCATTTTCAACATCAGTCCAAACTTTATCTTTTTTATTTTTTGTTGAGTCAACTGGGTCAGTGTAATCACCAACAGCCAAGCCTCCAACCAAATCGGGAGTAAGTAAAATTCTTTCTTTTTCAGGTTGTGGAGCAGATGGATTGTAATTAGGATTTTTTTTACGTTGAGTTCCAGACATTGGATAACTTGAAGTTGCGCCATTAGAAAAATTCAAGTTAATTGATACACTGCTTCCGACAAGACCAACATAAGTTGGAAGTAAAATAGATGAATCATTAATTTTATATGAAGAGGATGTACAACTAGAATATTCTTTACAGAGATCATTAGCCCTTGCACTAAAAACAACACTAGAAATTTCTGAATAAAAAGGGCCTGTAGTAAGTTGCGTTTCCCAATAATACTGGACATTTGGTGGAGTATTCGGATTTTCTTTTGGATTTTTATATTTAACGTATACACCATCTTCCATGACCCAGCCAACACCCTCAACAAGTGCTTGAGTTGCGCCAATCAATAAACCGCCAGCTAATAATCTCTTTAATAAAACTCTACCAACGGAGTTACGATTAATTGTTTCTTGTACAACAGCTTCAAGTGTTACAGCAGTACCATTTCTTATAGCTTGTTGACGAGCTGTAGCTTCGATAACATCGGTTAAAGCAACACGTGTAACTGTAGGAGGCCCCCAACCACCACCGCTAGGACTTGGAGCAGCTGCATAAATAGTTGGTGTTAAAACTAGATATAAGGAAACTACATAAACGAGTAATTTATTAATCATTTCAATCCCCTGAAAGCACTATCCAAAACGCCCCTAGGGCTACAATGATGAAATAAACAGTCATTCTTTAATCCTCAGCTATAAAAAAAGGTGGGTGCGGTGCGTACAGTTGTGCGCTCCTCCCCACCTTTTCCGCTTATCAATTAACGAAGCATT